>Ga0316232_1000045_pt1 | contig 218358 bp, 188 predicted proteins | sample TBHtaG_FD_206006 | JGI IMG/M metagenome (GOLD analysis project Ga0316232, IMG submission 206006) | Freshwater microbial communities from Trout Bog Lake, Wisconsin, USA - TBH18025_13 | ecosystem: Environmental > Aquatic > Freshwater > Lake > Hypolimnion/Profundal zone | place: USA: Wisconsin...
AACAACCTCTTTTAAAAGCAGATTAAAGGGTGGTCAATTTGAACCGGATTTAGGTGGTCAGTTTGCTCCGGATCGGGGTGGTCAACTTAGACCGGATTGGGGTGGTCACATTGAGCGGATTTTCCAGCCCTTTGATTTGATATACTAATTCTATTGGAGCTGTACCGTCTTTCAATTTTTTGTCTTTTCGAAGAGAAAATCTAATTGTACTCATGACTTTTTGATTTGCTACAATAAAGGTAATAGGTAGCAAATTAGGTAGCAAATTTTATGACAACTATTTTTTGTCATTTTTAGTTTTATTTAGCTTAAGTATTGATTTTATTGAATTATAACGTCATGTAGCAAAATTGAAGTGAAGGCAATTTTCATAGGTTCAAATCCTAGTAACCCTACAAAAAGAGTAAGTCCTGCAATATTTGCAGGACTTTTTTTATTCAGGCTTTTCATATAGTACACTTTGTTTTATCCTTTTTACCGCATAGCCGATCCCTGCCGCGATCATTACACTCAAGCCTCCGTCTATTGGTGCAGATTCAGGATCTTCAGGTATATCTGCAGGTTGATCTGCATACAACGCGTTTGCAATAACAAAAAAATAACAAATCAATACAACAGTTTTTATGAGTTGAGAATTCTGGTAGTAATACTTTAGCATATAAAAAAATTAAAAGGTTTATTCTTTAATTATCTTTTGAATAAATTTATTCATCCCATCATCGATCTCTAAGAAGTAAATACCGCTTGCCAGATTGTTTACCGGAATGATCAAAGAGTTATTTGAGGCATGGTTCTGAATTGACTTTTTTATCTGTCCAAGTGAATTAATTAACCGAATAGTTAATGAAGAATTAAATTGCTTTGAAAATCTGACCTGAATAAAATCTTTTGCAGGATTCGGATTGATTTTTATGTTTTGATCGAATGCGTCCTCATTAATAAAATGAATGGCATCTTTTTTAATAATAATTTCAAACCGATCATTACCCTGCGATGATGGATCATCGTTTATTTCAAATAAATAAGTAAAGCCATGATCGATCTTCATCAAACGATTCAAAAATTTATCTCGGAAATATGCTGACAAATGAGGAGGAATATTAAGATCATTTGCTCTAATTGAAAAAGCGGCATTAATTACAGTACTAATACCTAATAAAATAGTATCATTTTCTTTTTTTAGCAATGGACGTGCATCAATAGCCAAATGTTTTTGATCACTGCTGATACAGTAAAAGTTAAGGTTACTGTTACTGAATTTTTCAACATCAGACGCATCAATTGCAGCAGAACTATTACTGTCATTGAATTGCAGAGAAACCTCATCCCAAAAATTATTATCTTTTTCAATTGTTAGCGTGATCCTTTTTTTCTGATCATTGATTCCGAATAAAGCAAGTGGTGTTTGACTAAATACCTTGCAGTTTTCAGTAAATGTCAATGTCTTTGCAGATCCTGTTGTGTTCTTTAGAAAAAATGCCGCACCTGAAGGAAGAATAATAGAACTGCTTAATTGTTTGGCAACATACGCGCCGCTTTTTACTGCTTTAAAAGTTTGCTGTGCATTGGGATCCCAAACATAGATATATGCACTGGTCCCACCGGCAGTTGTAATTAAATTCGTTATTTGTGTGATGTCGATTGCTGCTGCGTAAGGATTGCCCACTAAATTCCATGTATTGCCACTTCCGGTTGTATAATTTACATTTCCGATATTAAGCATTCCGCTTAATGAAATTGTAACATTCGATGGCCCTCCGCCGATATAAGTATCGGCACCTGCACGTGAACCCGATAAACCTTCATTCACTTTTCCGCGAATAAATAAAAGCAAACCCTGCCCTGCATTCCATGTACTGCTTGAGTTTGGATAAGCTTGCCATGAATCGCTTGCAGTTATATAAGAATAGGCAGAAGGCACCGTTCCTCCACCAACGCTAAAACCATTTCCTGCGGATCCTGTAATATCAACATAGTTTAATAAACTGCTCAATAAAGTATTATTACTGAAAGGATGGCTTAATAAACGATACGCCCTTTGTGCAGAAATAAATCTTTCAACTGTCGTATTTCCTGAAATCGTTCCTGTTGATATATCAATGGAAGCAGCGCCGATATTGTCAGAGCGTAACGTGAAAGCATTATTCGTATTCAGCGTGCCATTAACATTTGCAGATGCAGATGATGCAATAGAAAGGTTACAATTCGTTCCCAACGTCAATGAAGCACCTGATCCGATATTGACATGATCTGAAACCGTTAAAACACTTGCTGTACTTGAGTTTTGCAATGTGAGCGATGCTGCGTTTGTAACAATAATATCTTTTAATGTTTCGGTTGAAATATTATCGATCATAACTGAACCCGCATTATTAAAAACAAGGATATCATTCGATGAAACTGAATTCCTGTTAGGTGTCCAATTAGTTGCAACATTATACGAACCTGATGACCCTCCCGACCAAGTATAAATATTGGATGAAGAAGCATAAGCCGCAAAACTGAAATTATCAATTGCCATTGCATCACTGTTGCTGTGTGCAGCATCATCCCATCTTAATAATAATTGATCTCCGCTGTTCCAGGTAATCCCAGTTATTGTATATGATTTTTGAGATTGATTGGATGATTGAGTTCCATCCAATACTGTAATTGTTGCAGATGAAAAAAGAGAAGAAAAATTAAGAGTGGAATTAGTATTTAACGAAGCCTGATTAATATTGGAAAGCGAAGAACCTATTTTATATTTAAAAGCCCATGTATTTGAAACATTGGATCCGCCGTTTCTCCATTGCTCCGCAGTAAAACTTACCGTGAAAGCATTTAATGTTGCGCCTGTATTATTTGTGAGGAGAAACCCAATGGCATAAGTGGCACCGCTGGTGGGTATTGAGCCCAAAGCCCTGTTTGAAGAACCGGTATTTCCAAAACTGTAAACATAACCGTTATTATTGCTTCCTGTTCCTGTAGAAAAAGCCGCATTTGAATTACTCCCTCCTGTTTTATAGAATTGCCAACCCGTTAAATTGGTGGCACTTATAGGGCTTGAACTTAGATTAAAAGGACCTGCTCCGGTAATCGGAAATGCACTTGCAACACCGGTGTTCGGCAATCCGTCAAAATTCTGAGAATATACAGCACCTGCTGTTGAATAAGAATACTGACCTTTTGAGTGAATGAATAAAATCAACCACAAAAAAATAAGAATACAATTTTTCATAGCTCTTTTTTAAGTTGAGAAATGTTTGCTTCTTAAAAAGAGTCATATACGCAGAGATGACCAAAATATAAAATGCTTTTATTTATGCATAATTTTTTTTATAAATATTTTTTAATATTAATTTAATTATTTGATTTTCAGTATTTATATAAATCCTTAACTTGGCAATATGAAAAGAACCATTGTAAGCAGCATATTGTTGTTATGGCAGTTAAACTGTACAGCCCAATCACTATCTCCGATAATTGGTGCCAACAAAATAATTGACCCTTATCATTACACCAGTGTAAAATCACAAACCTTTGATAAGGCATCCGTTGCCTGTGCACATCCTTTGGCAAGTGCCATCGGTGCAGAAATGATGAAACAGGGCGGCAATGCATTTGATGCAGCAGTAGCAACACAATTGGTATTGGCCGTTGTGTATTCGAATGCAGGCAATATTGGTGGCGGTGGATTTTTAGTGGCCAGAAAATCTGATGGAAAAAGTATTGCTCTCGACTATCGGGAAACTGCTCCAGCAAAGGCTTCGAGAGATATGTACTTGGACAAAAACGGAAACGCACAAATATTGTTATCACAATTCGGCCATCAGGCAAGCGGTGTGCCGGGAACAATAGCAGGCTTATTTGCAACTGCTACTTACGGAAAGCTTCCTTTTAAAACATTGATACAACCTGCCATTGATCTGGCAGAATACGGTTATACCATTACTGAAAGAGAAGCAGCAGCTTTGAATTCTGTTCGTGAATCACTTATTAAAAACAGTACGGCTCCTTCTGCTTTTGTAAAAGAAAATAAGTGGAAAGCAGGCGATACATTAATTCAAAAAGATATGGCAGAAACATTGAAGCGTATTCGCGATAATGGTCAGAAAGGTTTTTATGAAGGGAAGACTGCTCAACTGATCGTTGATGAAATGAAAAAAGGTGGTGGCATCATTTCTTTAGAGGATCTTAAAAATTATCAGGTAAAATCAAGAACTGCTTTGGAATTTAAATACAAAGGAAATACCATTATCGGAATGCCGCCTCCAAGCAGTGGTGGATTAATTGTTTGGCAATTGATGAAGATGATGGAACAAAGACCATTGGCAAATTATGGTTTTCAAACAACGAAAAGTGTTCAATTGATGGTGGAAGCAGAAAGAAGGTCCTATGCAGACAGAGCAGAATTCATGGGTGATCCTGATTTCTGGAAAGTTCCTGTAAAAACATTGACGAGTGATGCATACATTAAAAACAGAATGTCTGATTACGATTCAAACAAAGCAACACCAAGTAAAGAGATCAAAGCTGGTGTTATTAAAGAAAGTGAAGAAACAACACATATCAGCATTATTGATCAATACGGAAACATGATCAGCATCACCACTACTTTAAATAATTCTTATGGCAGCAGAACCGTTGTTGCAGGTGCCGGTTTCATTATGAATGATGAAATGGATGATTTTAGTGTGAAGCCTGGTGTTGCCAATATGTATGGTGCTATTGGCGGTGAGGCGAATGCCATTGCACCCGGAAAAAGAATGCTGAGTTCTATGACTCCGACATTAGTACTTGATAAAAAGAAAAAGCCTTTGATTGTTGCTGGAACTCCCGGCGGAACAACCATTCCGACATCTGTGTTTCAAACATTGGTGAATATTTTAGAGTTTGATATGAATGCAACCGATGCAGTTAATAAACCGAAATTCCATCATCAATGGATGCCTGATGAAGTAATGACTGAAAAAGGTTTTAGTGAAGATGTAAAAAAACAATTGCTTGCAATGGGTTATAAGATTTCTGAACGCGGTGCTATTGGCAGAACAGAAGTGATTAAAATTTTAGCTGATGGAAAACGTGAGGTTGCGGCTGATAAAAGAGGCGATGATTCTGTTTCGGGGTTTTAATAGTTTAGCAAAGATTTGAAAGCACAAGTGTGCGATTCTTTCACCGAAAGAATCGAAGGCAACTAAAGCTAAATTCTTGTTTTGCAGCTTGCAACAAAAAAAATAAATCATGTCATTCGAAAAAGAATTTTTACAAAATACCATCAAACGTTTCAGAAATTATAAAGATCTGGGTGATAAAACTTTTGAGCAATTGAAAGAAGAAGATTTCTTCTTTCAACCTTCTTCTGAAAGTAATTCCATTGCCATCATCATTCAGCATCTGTATGGCAACATGATGAGCCGCTGGACGAATTTTTTAACCGAAGATGGAGAAAAAGAATGGCGTAAACGTGATGAAGAATTTGAAGTGATGCAATGCAGTCGCCGGGATTTAATATCCTTCTGGAATTCAGGCTGGGATTGCCTTTTGTCAACACTTGTACAATTAAAGGAAGAAGATCTGAAAAGAGTGATCTTTATACGAACTGAACCATTGATGGTGATGGATGCTATTCTTCGTCAATTAGCACATTATCCCTATCATGTTGGGCAGATTGCTTATCTCGGAAAATTAATTCGTAATGAAGAATGGAACTCCCTAAGCATCCCAAAAGCAAAAGGAGCAAGTAAAGAATACAATGAAGGCATAAAAAAAGGTGTACACAAACAACCATAGACAATGAGTGATTATAATTTTGGTGTTGCCTTTGATCTGGACGGAACAATTATCGATAACAATTATTATCATATCCTTTCCTGGAAGGAATTTTATAAAAGAAGAAACAGAAATTTCACGACCGAAGAATTTATTGAACATTTTAACGGCAAAACAAACGCCGATGTTTTAAAGTATGTCTTTCACCCCAATTTATCTGCAGAAGAAACGCATCAGTATACGAATGAAAAAGAAGAGATCTACCGTGAATTTTATGCACCGCATATAAAACCCGTTGCCGGATTAATTGATTTGTTAGAATTATTGCATCAACATAATATTCCAATGGTGATCGCCACGTCCGGCATTCCGGTGAATATTGAATTCATGCTGCAGCATATTCCTATCAAAAAATATTTTACAAACATCATTAACAGTACACATATTTCGAACGGCAAACCGCACCCTGAAATTTATCAGATTGCTGCAAAAACTTTGGGATTCTTTCCTGAAAAATGTATCGCATTTGAAGATGCTGTGGCGGGCATTAAATCAGCAAAAACAGCAGGTTTTAAAACAATTGCGTTAACCACTACACATCAATCTGCTGAATTAAATCAAGCTGATATTATAGTAAAAGATTTTACTGAGGTTACAATAGAAATGATGCGATCGATATTATTGAAAAATTAATTTTGTGATTCCTCACTATCGGTTTTAAGACTGGTTTTAAATTCTATGATGCAGTTCGGTCTGCTTTTAATCATTTTTATAATTAAAAAAGAAAAATCCATTTTATAAATAGTTTGGTATTGAATTTGAACTAAGCCTGTGAACCGCTATTTTTACATATAAAGTAAATGACCTGAAGAGATTTCTTAAAATACTGCGCTACACTTTATTAAGCATTTTTGCCCTGTTCCTCCTGGCATTCATTGCCGTTCAGGTAAATGTTGTTCAGAATTGGTTAGTCAAGTTTGCCGCCTCAAGATTATCAGCCGAGCTGGGAACTGAAGTCAGCATTAGAAATGTAAGCTTTTCACTGTTCAACAAATTGAATATGGAAGGCACTTTGGTGAGAGACAAGAAACAAGACACGCTTCTTTACGCAGGTGCTTTGAAAATAAGAATCACTGATTGGTTTTTTTTGAAAGAAAAAGCTGAATTAAAATATATCGGTCTGGAAGATGCAGTAATAAAATTACAACGCAGGGATTCTGTTTGGAATTATCAATTCATTGCCGATTATTTCGCATCACCCAAAGCAAAACAGAAAAAAGCTGGAGGTATAGATTTTGATCTAAAAAAAGTAGATCTTAAAAATGTTTCATTCTTTGAAAATGATCTCTGGCGGGGAGAAAGAATGAATATAAAAGTATCCAGCCTTTTATTAGATGCTGAGAAAATAAATCTCACCACAAAAAATTTTATTATTGATGAGCTCACAATTGATAATCCATATTTCTACATTTTAAACCTTCCGGGTTTACGGCCTGACTCTTTGATCCATCATATCAACCCTAAAGCAGATACGGGCTTGAAGATGAATCCGGGAAATATGGTTTTAAATATCAAAAAATGGCAGATCAAAAATGGCACGGTAAGTATTCTTGGCAATGAGCATCCATTCGATAACTATTTTGACGGAAGTCATTTAGTCATTTCCAAAATCAATGGAAAGTTTAATAATACAGTTTTATTAAAAGATACATTAAGAAGTGATGTAGAGATAACTGCAAAAGAAAGAAGCGGATTAGAATTAAAAAAATTAAAAGCAAAGTTTCGGGTAACGCCACAAATAATGGAATTTGCAAAATTAGATTTACAAACCAACAAAAGCAAACTGGGTGATTATTATGCAATGAAATATAAAGCATTTAATGATGATTTTTCTGATTACATCAATAAAGTTGTCATGGATGCAAGGATTAAAGATGCCAAAGTGAGCAGCGATGATATTGCATTTTTTGCACCCGAATTAAAATCCTGGAAGAAAGAGGTTTCTTTAAGCGGTATTTGCAGTGGCACTGTTGCTAATTTTAATGTAAAGAATTTTTTTGCAAAAGCAGGTGGCACCACTTATATAAGCGGAACCTTTGCTATGAAAGGGTTACCGGATATTAATCAAACACAGATTGATTTTAATAACGGGGTTCTAAAAACAAATTATAACGACATCAGCATTTTTGCCCCTTCGGTAAAACAAGTCCATGTTCCAGATTTAGCTTCATTGGGAGATATTTTATTCCGTGGAAATTTTAACGGCACGATCTTGAATTTTAAAACAGCCGGAACAATCAGTACTGCCATCGGCGGATTGACCGCCGATGTTTCCATGCAGCTGCCGGATAAAAAAGACGCCACTTATTCCGGCAATTTGACTACAACACAATTTAATATCGGAAAATTTTTAAATTATGACCTTTTGGGGTTGGTTGATTTTAACGGAAAAATATCTGGCAGCAATTTTAACATCAACAAACTAAAAACTACCATCGAAGGGAATATAAGCCACCTTGATTTTAATGATTATACTTATTCAAATATTACTACTAATGGTACATTTTTGAAAAAATATTTTAACGGAGAAGTAAAGATCGATGACCCAAATCTTGATTTTAAAAGTCAGATAGAAATTGATCTGACAAAGGATCAGCCAAGCTTCAATATTCTGGGAGATCTTGTAAAATCAAGTTTAAAACCGCTTCATTTTTTTCATAATAATTTAGAATTAACCGGTTTGTTGGATGTGAATTTTACAGGAACTGACATTGATCATTTTAACGGTGCAGCAAAATTTTTAAACGCAAATATCAAGAGTGATGATGTGGTGCTTGGTTTTGATTCCCTTAATCTTACTTCATCATATATTGTTGATTCAGTAAAATCATTGCGACTCATCAACAATGAATTTACGGCAAATATTGATGGCGAGTTTAACATACTTGACCTGCCCAATAATTTTCAGTCATTCCTTCATAAATATTATCCGTCATATATAAATGCACCTTCCGCTTCACTGAAGAAACAAAATTTTACAGTTTCAGTTACCACAAATTTCATTGAACCGTTTTTGAAACTCTATGATAAGAAAATATCCGGCTTTAATGATCTGAGAGCAAGTGGAATTGTAGATACCAAAAAAGACAATTTTGAAATTAATATTAAAGTTCCATATGCCAGATATGATCATAATTCCATTACGGGTGTGGATATAAAAGGTACTGGTAATTCTGATAGTTTGGTAGTGATCGGTGAAGTTTCAAGTGTTCAGGCAAGCGACAGCCTGTCGTTTCCCAATTCTCGTTTCACTGTAAAAGCAAGTAACGATCATTCTTTTGTTTCGCTAAAAACCAGTGCCAGCAATACTTTGAATGAAGCAGACCTGAATGCAGATGTTTATACCATGAAAGACGGTGTGCGTGTTAAATTCGATCCATCTTCCTTTATTTTAAATGATAAGAAATGGTTTTTGGAAAAAGAAGGTGAGATAGTGGTAAGGAAAGATTTTGTATCGGCACAAAATGTAAAGTTTTCACAGGGTTTTCAGGAGATCACCGTTGAAACAGAAAAAGAACATGACCAAAGCAAAAATAATTTGATGGTGAAATTAAAAAATGTAGTGTTGGGCGATATCACTGCACTGTTTTTTAAGAATCCAAAATTAGAAGGCTCTGCATCTGGTGATATACATTTAGATAATTTTTACGGAAAGTTTAAAATTGAATCAGACCTGAAGGTTGAGCAGTTTCGTATAGATGATGATTCCATAGGTTTAGTCACTATCAAAGGCGGTTATGACTTGAATACCGGAGTAGTTCCTTTCAGTGTTCAATCAGCAAACAAAGGGTATAATTTTTCGGCAGATGGTTTCTATAATACGAAAGACACAGGGAATGCGCCACTTAATATCAATGCAAAATTAGACAGTACTCATATTAGTTACCTGAATAAATTACTGGTCGGTATCTTCAGCAATCTGGATGGATTGGCATGCGGAAATTTAACAGTAAAGGGAAACCCAAATTCGCCGCAATTACTGGGTCACATTAAATTGTATAAAGCCAATTTAAAGGTCGACTACACGCAGGTGAATTATAAAATAGATTCAGCGGATATAAAATTTGAAGAAGATGGAATTGACTTTGGAGAATTTTATGTTTATGACATGTACAAAAACAGGGGTGATATAAAAGGGAAATTATACGAGAAAGGTTTTAAGAACATGGATTTTGATTTTGATCTGTCAACAAATAAATTATTGCTGATCGATACAAAACAAAAAGACAATCAGCAGTTTTACGGCAAGGCCATCGGTAAAGCAAAACTCGGTTTCAAAGGACCGGAATCGAAATGTAAAATGACCATCATTGCTGAAGCAAACGATTCTTCACACATTTATATTCAAAATTCAGTAAGTAAAGAAGGTGATGATGATTTTATTGTTTTCAAAAAATATGGAACAGAAATAGAAGCAGAAGAAAAGGATAAAAATTTTGACTTGTTGGTTGATCTCGATGTAACTGCCAATAAAAAAGTGGAGATCGATGTTATATTGGATCCTTTAAGCGGTGATGTGATCAAAGCTACAGGCGATGGGAGGTTACGGATAAAAGTAGGCACTACTGATCCTCTAACCATCAGAGGAAGATATGTTATTGATAAAGGAAAATATGATTTCAGTTTTCAATCATTCATTAGAAAACCATTTCTCTTAAAACCGGAATCGGGAAACTATATTGAATGGACCGGTGATCCGTTAAATGCAGATATTAAAATAGATGCACAGTACACAGCTGATAATGTAAGCATTAATGATCTGATCAACACACAATCATTGTCTATCAGCAGTGCCAGTAAAGTGTATCGAGGTCCAGTTTATGTAATCGCTTCATTGACTGATAAACTCAGCAAACCCAACATACATTTTAAATTAGATTTTCCGCAGGGAAGCCCCATTAAATCAGATCCCGTATTTTCTGAATTCATTAATAAGATCGAGACAGATGATAATGAAATGTTGAAACAGGTAACCTACCTTATTGTTTTCAACATGTTCGCACCTTATGGTCAAAGCAATAGCGCAGGTGTTATCAATGCAAAAGAATTAGGTGTGAATACACTTTCACAAATGATCACCAATCAACTCAATAAATCATTATCCAATCTATTATTCAATATTACACATGACAAAAGCCTTCATTTTGATGTAGGTACATCCGTGTACAGCAGCAGCAGTTTATTCTCACAAAGTCAGGGTGTACCTGCAAGTGGCAATAACGACCTTGACAGAAGCCGTGTAAATGTGAAACTGAGTTACAGTTTCTTCAATGATAAAGTAGCTGTAAGCTTTGGAGGAGATTTCGATTTCAGTCTAAATGCAGCTGCACAAAGTGGAAACTTTCAATGGTTACCCGATTTGAATGTGGAATATTATATCACAAAAGATAAAAAACTTCGTGGCATCATTTTCAGTAAAAATAGCCTTGATGTAAATGGTTCTGTTCTTGGAAAACAAAAGAGAACAGGAGTAGGTTTATCGTATAAAAGAGATTTTGAAAGAATATTCGGGAATAAAAAAGAAGAAATAAAAATCAAATCCCCAACAGATAACATTCCTAAAACAAACGGTGATTAGGGCAAAACAGGGTCCGGTATTTTTTTACAATTTTTCATTCGGTACACATAGAATTTTCTTACAACACCTTTATTTCTTATCTGATCAATAATGACCGGCTTTTCAATCGTTGTAAAATATTGTGCATACAATTCATTTGGATTGGATGGAACATTCGATGGAACAATACAATAAGCATCATCTCCTAATTGCAATGATTGATTTGTTTTATTTAACCAAGCAAATTTGTGCAGATCTTCGAGATTGCCGATACCGATAATTTGTAACCCTGAAATTCTTGCTGTATAAAATTCCAAGTGCCCGCCTGGAAACCATTTGTTGATGATGATGGGTGAATGGACCTTCATCCTTTTATTTTCAATATCATTTTCAACTAATGCTGCAAAACTCTTACTGAAATCTTTCCATCCTGTCAAATCCAATGTGGGACAGTATTCTCCATAATTTTCAACTTTTTGGCTTCCGAAATTAATTGGCGATAAACGAATAACTAAAATTGCAACAATTAAGCTAATCAGGATGAAAGAAGCGGCAACTTTAATGAATCGAGGTAGATAATAAGCTGTTGTTTTTTTCTCAAGATATTGCGCTGTGATAAAAAACAAAGGGATATAAGCCGGGCCGCTCCAATGCGGCAATGTTGGATTGAATAATGATATGCACCAAAATAAAAAGATCATTGGCACACTCAAACACAACAACCAACTGTTCTTAAGTGAAGAGAAAATATTCTTTTTGCGAATAAAATATATAATTGAAATGATCATCAAAATAAAGATCACAGGGTTTTGATATGCAAACTCTCCGAGTATTTCACGAATCAAGGAATCGAATTGTATCTCATGATGAGTTACTCTTTCCGAATGGAATTTATAAGTGATGAAATTATTTTGAATGTTCCAATATAAAATAGGAAGTACACAAATAACAGAAACAACAATTCCTGCATATAACCTCCAGTTCAACAGCCATTTTATTTTTTTGATGAGAATGAATAATCCAAAGCCAACCCACAAATACAATCCATGCACCTTGCTCATGGAAGCCAATCCGATCATCAATCCCAACAATAACCAAAGCCATAATTTTTTATCTTCTTCATTGCAAATGATACGGCTCATCAAATACAAGGAAGCAGTCCAGAAAAGCATTTGCGGTGAATCAGGCAGAATGAATAATCCTGCAATGATGCCTGTATAGACTGAAAAGTTATACAACAAAGCAGCATACCATCCCGTTTTCTCCGTGCTGATAATTTTGCCTGTTTGATAAATGAAATAAGTGGCGATTGCAGAACTGAGTATCGCACCCAAACGCATGGAAACATCACTCAGCCAAAATAAATTAAAAGTAGAAAGTCGGATCAATATTCCCACTATCGGCGGATGATCAAAATGATTCCAATCGGACTGCAATGCGTAAGTATAATAATACACTTCATCATTTCCCAATTCAATCAATCCAGCAACAATTAATTTGAAAAGAATAGTGCAAAACAGCAAATAGAATAAACGTTGTTTGTAATTTATTTGCATGGTATCAAATTCACATCAATAAGTGAAGAATACTTTATTTTTTTTCGATGAACCAGCGAACAGCCAATTCGTATCCTCTCAAACCCAATCCGATAATGCTTCCGGAAACTTTTGCAGAAACATGAGATATTTTTCTGAAATCTTCTCGTGCATGAACATTGGAAATATGCACTTCTACAACAGGCGTCTTGATGGCGGCAATCGCATCGCCGATGGCAACGGAAGTGTGTGTGTAGCCGCCGGGGTTTAAAACAATGCCGTCGAAATCGAAACCAACACTTTGCAATTCATTGATTAATTCTCCTTCTACATTACTTTGAAAATAAGTAAATGTTACTGCAGGAAATAAATCCTGTAATTGTTTGAAATAAACATCAAATGACAAATTGCCGTAAACATCCGGTTCACGTTTACCGAGCAGATTTAGATTAGGACCGTTGATGATGGCGATTTTCATACCACGAATTACACGAATTTTTACGAAAAATGATGATATTATTTTTTTACTGCATTGTATAAGGCTGAGAATGCTCATTATTTTTTCCCGAACCATCTACTATTTTAGATGCGGTAATAAAATGCGGGCTGATTCGTTTATATAATCAAGGACCGTGAAATGTTTGTCAGAATTGAATTGTTGATTTGTAGTATTTCAGAATACAGAATTTGTACAATAATTACTACATAATGGCTTTTTCAGGTCATTTAACTTGTGACAGGATTTGAAATGAAATTAAAAAACAACCCTTATGAAAAAACTACTGGTTGAAATGGACTGGATCTTTGATTATCATTTTGCCTACTTTTTGTACAATAGTCATAATATTAATGAGTATTACGATTATATGCAGGCAAAATGGGGTTCACGGTATGCTAAACCAAGCGGAGAATTGTAAAAACCATTAAAACAGAATCCCCGTAAACGACAAGTCATATTTTGATTTGATTAATGATTGCAGCCCATCAAACAAAAACATCCTGAGTTTAATAAAGCTCAGGATGTTTTTATTTATAAAATTGGCACGTATTAAAATCAATTGTTCATCATTGCCACAAAATTATCAAACAGATATCTGCTGTCATGCGGGCCCGGCGTGGCTTCAGGATGATATTGCACACTGAATGCAGGTTTATTTTTCAAACGAATACCTTCAATACTTTCATCATTCAAATTCAAATGTGTTACTTCTACATTTGGATGTTTGCGGACGGCTTCAGGGTCAACACCAAAACCATGATTCTGAGTCGTAATCTCACATAAACCGCTGATAATATTTTTAACAGGATGATTCAATCCTCTGTGCCCATGATGCATTTTAAATGTTGGGATATCATTTGCCAATGCCAATAATTGGTGACCCAAACAAATTCCAAACAAAGGCTTATTTTCTTCGAGGATTCCTTTAATGGTTGTAATGGCAAAAGGCAATGCTGCAGGATCGCCAGGACCATTGGAAATAAAATAACCATCAGGATTAAATTCTTTCAATCTTTTCAATGTAGTATTTGCAGGATATACTCTTACATGCACACCACGTTCAACCAAGCAGTTCAAAATATTTTTCTTGATACCAAAATCAAGTACGGCAACTTTCAGTTTTGAATTTACATCACCTAATTCATATTCTTTTTTTGTGCTAACCCCACTGGCAAGATCCAATCCATCCATGTCTGGGCACTTGGCTAATTCTTCTTTCAGTTTTTCAATATCCGTAATTTCAGAAGAAATGATACAATTCATCGCTCCTTTTGTACGAACATGTGTTACCAATGCCCTTGTGTCAATTCCTTCAACAGCAACAATATTATTGGAGATCAAATATTCACTCAATGAACCTATTGCCTGAAAACGACTGAATTGTTCTTCGAGATTTCTTCCGATCAACCCGCGGATCTTTACAGTATCGCTTTCAACATCTGCTTCCTTCACACCATAATTACCGATATGAACATTATTCATGATCAGTATTTGACCGGTATAACTTGGGTCAGTAAATACTTCCTGATAACCGGTCATTCCGGTATTGAAACATAATTCACCGGTAGTAGTTCCGATTTTTCCAAAAGCCTGTCCGTAAAAAACATGTCCGTCTGCTAATAATAAAATCGCGGGTTGTGATGTGTGGGCCATTATGGGTTATTCTGTTTTATGGTGCAAAGTAAAAAAGGCAAGACCAATAAGTCTTGCCTTTGTATAATAAACTTTTCAACATTTAATTTATTCAGCTGTTTTTTCTTCAATAATCGTTGCTTCTTCAACTTTTGCTTCTGCAGTTTCAACTTTCTTAGCACGGCCACGACGTGTTTTCTTAGCAGTATCTGCAGGAGTTGCTGCAGTTTTACCATAGATCTCATTAAAATCAACTAATTCGATCATTGCTTTTTCAGCATTATCACCAGGACGAATACCTAATTTGATGATTCTGGTGTATCCACCTGGACGAGAAGCAATTTTAGGCCCTACAACAGTAAATAATTCTTTAGTTGCTTCTTTATCCTGTAAGTAACTGAAGATAACTCTGTGCTGATGACTGATCTGTTCTTTAGTTTCTCCTTTTTTGGTTTTAGTCAATAAAGGCTCAACATAAGTGCGTAAAGCTTTTGCTTTAGCCAATGTTGTTACGATTCTTTTGTGAACGATCAGTTGACTGGCTAAATTGCTCAGTAACGCTTCTCTGTGGGCTTTCTTACGACCCAGGTTGTTGATTTTGTCTCCGTGACGCATGACTTTAAGTTTTATATATCTTGTACCGTGTCAGGAATTACAAGATGTGAGTAATAGCTTTTGCTTTCAGCATTTAGCCTTAAGCTTTAAGCTTTAGTTATCTAAATTATCCAATCCTAATTTCTGCAGATCCATTCCAAAACTCAAACCTCTTTCAGTTAATACTTGTTCAATTTCTGAAAGCGATTTTTGTCCGAAGTTTCTGAACTTCATCAGGTCTTCCTGTTCGTATTGTACCAATTCGCTCAAGCTGTTGATCTTAGCAGCTTTCAGGCAATTGAATGCACGTACTGAAAGATCCAGATCTTCCAATGGTGTTTTCAATACTTTGCGTAATTGCAATACTTGTTCATCAACAACATCTTCTTTCTTGTCTTCTTTATTATCGAAAGTGATATTCTCATCAGTAATGATCATCAAATGCTGGATCAAAATACGTGAAGCTTGCTTAACAGCATCCTCCGGATGAATTGTTCCATCAGTAGCAACATCAAGGATCAACTTTTCATAGTCAGTTCTTTGTTCTACACGATAGTTCTCAATTGAATACTTTACATTCTTAATTGGCGTATGAATTGAGTCAATTGAAATAAATCCAAATGGAGCATCTTTCAATTTGTTTTCTTCAGCAGGAACATAACCACGGCCTTTGGCAATAGTTAATTCAATTTCTAATTTAGAAGATGTATCTAAAGTACAGATCACCAGTTCAGGATTCATTACCTGAAAACTCTGTGATACTTCGCTGATCTGGCCTGCATTGAATTCTGTGCGACCTTTTACTGACAAAACAATCTTTTCGCTTGCAATATCATGATCAACATGTTTCTTGAAACGAACCTGTTTTAAATTAAGAATGATCTCTGTTACATCTTCAGTGATACCCTTAATGGTAGCAAACTCATGATCAACTCCTTCAATCTTAATGCCTGTAATAGCATATCCTTCCAAACTGTTCAATAATACTCTTCTTAAAGCATTACCGATGGTTAATCCGTAACCGGGTTCAAGCGGACGGAATTCAAATTGTCCTTCAAAATCTGTTGCTTTCTGTAAAACGATTTTGTCTGGTTTCTGAAAGTTTAATATGGCCATATTAAAACTTGGTTTTTATTTTTGATCTCTAAACCCACATGAGGCTTAAAGTAATTTATTTTATGAGAACCGGCTGCAGTGCAGCTTTTATGCTTTTCTTGCGTCGCACTCTTGTACTTCAACAATGCTATTCAGCTTATTTAGAGTACAACTCTACGATCAATTGTTCCTTGATATTTTCAGGAACACTTTCTCTTTCAGGGAAAGTGATGAAAGTACCTTTCTTTTCAGTTTCATTCCAATCCAACCAACTGAATTTAGGATTCTTACCACGAGACTTGCTAGTGATAGAAGAATTATGTTCGCTCTTTGGCTTGTAAGCGATAACATCTCCAGGTCTGCAAGTGTAAGAAGGAACGTTCATTGTTTCTCCGTTAACAGTGATATGCTTATGAGCTACTAATTGTCTTGCTTCTGGACGAGAAGCAGCCAAACCCAAACGATAAACTGAATTATCCAAACGGGCTTCTAATAACTTAATTAGGTTTTCACCGGTAACACCTTTGATACGTGAGGCTTCTTCAAATGTTTTGCGGAATTGGCGTTCTAAAACACCGTACGTGTATTTTGCTTTTTGTTTTTCTTTCAACTGTACAGCGTACTCACCAAGAGTTTTACGTTTTTTAGCTGCACCATGTTGACCCGGAGGCATACTGTTTTTGTCTAACCATTTGCCATTGCCTAAAATAGGCTCTCCGAATTTTCTGCAAATTTTGGTCTTTGGACCTGTGTAACGTGCCATAATTTTTTTCTTTTGATTTTTTGGTGACGATGTATTCTCATTAAAAATCTAAAATCGAGGATACACCCTTTATAAATAATGGAAATTGACAAAATCAATATCCAAAGTTATACTCTTCTCTTTTTTGGAGGACGGCAACCATTGTGCGGCAAAGGAGTTACATCTTTAATAGAAGTCACTTCAATACCATTTTGTGCGATAGAACGGATAGCACCTTCTCTACCTGCACCAGGTCCTTTTACATACACATCAACTCTTTTCAAACCTGCATCTACAGCAACTTTCGCAGCATCAGCAGCAGCCATCTGTGCAGCATAGGGTGTGTTCTTTTTAGAACCTCTGAATCCCATTTTACCTGCAGAAGACCAACTGATCACCTGACCTTGTTTGTTTGTAAATGCAACGATGATGTTGTTGAAAGTAGCATTGATACGAACATCGCCTGCTGCATCAACTTTTACTACTCTTTTTTTGGCAGCGGTTTTTGCGCTGTTCTGTGCTTTTGCTGTTTTAGCCATAATTCTTTTTTGAGGTAATCTTCAAAAATGTTTCGCCTCCTTTTCTGCATCAGCAGAATTATCCAGCGAGTTTATAAAAAACCAAAAGCCCGCAGCAATTTGCTGAGAGCTCAAGGCTTATTTGTTTATTTTTTAGGTGCCTTCTTCTTACCGGCAACTGTTTTACGTTTTCCTTTTCTGGTACGGCTGTTTGTTTTAGTACGCTGGCCACGAACAGGTAAACCTTTTCTGTGACGAAGACCACGGTAACAAGCTATATCCAATAAACGCTTAATGCTCATTTGCACTTCACTGCGTAACTGGCCTTCTACCTTAAACTCACTTGAAATGATATTACGGATTGCACCTTGTTCTTCATCATTCCACTGGTTCACTTTTTTATCGAAGTCAACACCAGCTTTAGTCAATATATATTGAGCAGTTGAACGTCCGATACCATAAATATAGGTAAGACCAATTTCACCTCTTTTATTCTTTGGTATGTCAATACCGGCAATACGAGCCATATTTAAATTTTAATTTTTTACAAATGTTTATTAACCCTGGCGTTGTTTAAAGCGAGGATTCTTCTTGTTAATTACATAAAGCTTTCCCTTTCTCTTCACAATCTTACAGTCAACACTACGCTTCTTAATTGCAGCTCTAACTTTCATGAGTTTATTTTTTATCGCGTTTTGCTTTCGGCTTTCGGCGTTCAGCGTAATTTATTTGTATCTGAAAATGATCCTTCCCCTGCTCAAATCGTATGGACTCATCTCTACTCCTACTTTATCACCCGGTAAAATTCGGATATAGTGCATCCTCATTTTACCTGAGATGGTCGCCAATATTTCGTGGCCGTTTTCCAACTTCACTCTGAACATAGCGTTACTTAGCGCTTCCAGAATAGTACCATCTTGTTTAATCAGCGGTTGTTTAGACATACAATTTTTGGGGCTGCAAAGATATTAGAATGCAACCGAAATATGAAAAATTAGTGCAAAAAAATATCGCTTTTGTGGAAAATAACAGCATTTAGCCCTGCTAATAAGGCTTTCAGCACTATTTTAAGTGGTAAAAACTATAAATATTGACCCGTAAAGCTTGCTTTTGACTTTTTTAAATCCTTGGCTGTTCCGGAAAATACCAGATTCCCACCGGCATCCCCCGCTTCCGGTCCCAGATCAATTACCCAATCTGCCGATTTGATAATATCTGTATTATGTTCTATTACGATCAAAGAATGACCCTGTTCAATCAAAGCATTGAAAGAAGAAAGCAGCTTTTTGATATCATGAAAATGCAGTCCCGTAGTAGGTTCATCAAAAATGAACAAAATATGTCCATGCCCCTTCCCTTTACCCAGAAAACTTGCCAGTTTTACGCGTTGTGCTTCACCACCCGAAAGTGTATCGGAAGATTGCCCTAATTTAATGTACCCCAAGCCAACACTTTGCAAAGGTCTGATGGCATTACTGATATTTTTTTCATCTTCAAAAAAATCGATCGCTTCATCAACGCTCATCTCCAAAACATCAAAGATTGACCTGTTCTTATATTGCACTTCCAGCACTTCTTCTTTAAATCTTTTTCCACCACAAACCTCACAGGTCAAATGTACATCGGCCAGAAACTGCATTTCAACCACCTGCTCCCCCTCCCCTTTACAGGCATCACATCTTCCTCCATCTACATTAAAAGAAAAATGCTTGGGTTGAAAGCCCCGCAATTTTGATAAAGGTTGCTTTGCATAGAGATCCCTGATCTCATCATAAGCTTTTATATAAGTGATGGGATTACTGCGCGATGATTTACCGATCGGATTCTGATCTATCATTTCAATTTGAGAAATATGATCTATATCACCGGTGATAGCTTTATGAAATCCAACCTTCTCGGCAAACTCACCTTTTATTTTTTGTAGTGCGGGGTATAATATCTGTTTTACCAAAGTTGTTTTCCCGCTTCCGCTAACACCGCTCACTACACATAACACATTCAATGGAAATTGCACATTGATATTTTGTAAGTTGTTTTGTCTTGCCCCTTCAATAGTGATACTTCTATTCCATTTGCGAATCGTTTTCGGAATTTCAATTTGCAATTCACCTTTTAAATATCTCCCCGTTAAACTTTCAGGATTCGCAATTAATTCCTCATAATCACCAACAGCAACTACTTCACCACCTAAATGAGATGCAAGTGGCCCCATGTCAATGATATAGTCTGCCTCACGCATCATCATCTCATCATGCTCAACAACAACAACGGTATTTCCCAGATCGCGTAGATTTTTTAATACTGCGATCAATCTTTTAGTATCCCTTGAATGCAGGCCAATGGATGGTTCATCCAAAATATATAAAGAGTTGGTTAAATTACTTCCCAGACTTCTGGTCAATTGTATGCGCTGACTCTCGCCGCCGCTTAATGAATTAGCCAAGCGGTTTAATGTAAGGTAGCCTAAACCAACATCGATCAATGTTTGTATGCGTTGATGTATTTCAATTAATATTCTTTTTCCTATTTGTTTATCGTGCTCACTTAGTTGCAAATTATCAAACCATACTTGCAGTTCTTTTACCTGCATTTCACATAACTGACCAATATGCTTTTCTCCAACTTTAATATACAATGCTTCCTTTCGCAATCGATACCCGTTACAATCATGGCAGATCGTTCTTCCGCGATAACGGCTTAAGAGAACACGGTACTGCACTTTATATAAATTCTGTTCTACCTCTTTGAAAAAGTCATCAATACCTTGAGCATTACCGACACCTTTCCATAATTGTTGATACTCTTCATTCGTAAGATCGGCGATGGGTCGGTGAACGGGAAACCCTTTTGCATTTTTTATGAACTGATCTTTCCACGCACTTAACTTCTCTCCCTTCCAGGGTGCAACGGCACCTTCATACACTGTTAATCTTCTGTCGGGGATAACCAGGTCAGCATCGATCCCTAATACCAGACTAAATCCTTCGCATGTGGGGCAAGCCCCATAAGGATTATTGAAAGAAAATAAATTAGGGACAGGTTCTTCGAACTGAATGCCATCCAATTCGAATTTATTGCTGAAGTGGATCAATTTCTCAGCATCCACTTCCACATACATTTCTCCTTCACCCTCATAAAATGCCGTACCAACTGAATCACTTAAACGATGTAGGTCATCTTCTTCAAAATCTTTCGTGATGATGCGATCGATCAAAACGAAAGAAGCCCCCCCACCCCCTGAAAGGGGGGTTTGAACGCTGCTATTTTTAAATTTCCTTTTTAAATCAACATCACTCATTTCAAGAAGCTCTTCAATTCTGTAGGGTTCTAAAGCCCCTCCCTTAGAGGGGTTCGGGGAGGCTATCCTGCTGAATCCTTTCTGCATTAAAATATTCAACTCTTCTTTTATGTCTCTTTTAGCGTGTTGTTTAAACGGAACCAGGATAACAACCTTTGTTCCTTTGGGCATTTTCTGTACGGTCATCACCACATCATTCACATCATCTTTCTTCACTTCTCTCCCGCTGACAGGTGAAATAGTTTTGCCTGCCCGGGCAAACAGCAAACGTAGATAATCATAAATCTCTGTCATGCTGCCAACGGTACTGCGCGGTGTTCTTGTGATAACTTTCTGTTCGATGGCGATTGCCGGGCATAAGCCTTTTATATAATCCACATCAGGCTTTACCATCCGCGCCATAAATTGGCGGGCGTAAGCGCTAAGGCTTTCTGCATAGCGGCGTTGCCCTTCGGCAAACAAAGTATCAATGGTCAATGAAGATTTCCCGCTGCCGCTAACTCCGGTTACGACGATCAATTTATTTCGGGGAAATTCAACAGTAACATTTTTTAGATTATGTGTTCTGGCACCCTTCACAATAATACTATCGGAAGCATGCAGTTTGTTTTTCTTATCTCTCTTTTCTTTCGTTACCATAGACTAAGCAAATAAACAGAAAATCAGCGCTTATGTTCAGCATGATTTTTTGAAATGTGGATATTGTTGAAGATCGTAAATACTTTTCAACAACACACGTTAAAAATTTGTTCCCTGTAAAAACAAAGTTACTTTCAACACGAGAATTGGAACTAATTGCATCGGTAAATCTTTACCTGCGCATTATTTCGATTTTCCCTATCCAATTATCCTATCATTTTTGAAGATTTTTTCAAAAAACCTTACCACTATGGAACCGCTACAACAGGCGTTGGATACGGATTTAATCCGTTCGTTTCAGGAGGGCAATCAACAGGCTCTTGAAACTTTAATTAACCGGTACAAAGAGAAGATTTTCTCTTCTATATTCTTTTTAGTAAAGGATAAATATTTAGCGGAAGACCTTTTTCAGGAAGTATTCATTAAAGTGATCGACACTTTAAGAGGTAACCGTTATAATGAGGAAGGAAAATTTCTGCAATGGGCCCTACGCATCTCTCATAATTTATGTGTTGATCATTTCCGAAAAGTAAAACGAACCAAAATAATTTACAGTGGAGATGATAAAGATATTTTTGAAGTCATCAATGTAAGTGGTGAAAGTGCCGATAACAAATTAGTGCAGGGACAAAGTCATGATAAGATCCGTTCCATGCTGGAACAATTACCCGAAGAACAAAGAGAGGTGATCGTTCTCAGGCATTATGCAGACATGAGTTTTAAAGAAATTGCTACCATCACAAACACCAGTATCAATACAGCATTGGGAAGAATGCGCTACGGATTAATTAATCTGAGGAAAATGATGATCGAAAATCAAATTGCGTTATGACGATTGCTTGCTTATACTTTAAACTGAAAGATCCTGTTGTAAAACAGGGTCTTTTATTTTTTTTCAAATGCTTCTTTACCGCAAACTAACCATACTTTATATTCATTTACATCAGGTGTATAGCCAATAGGGTTATTCATGAGCTGTTGTTTCGTATTTAAAATAACGTACAATGGTTGAGTAACCTGATTAAAATTTTCTGCCTGAAATGTAGCCCATTTATCACCGATGCTGATGATCTCTTTTTTGTTGCCATCCTTGGTCGTATAGGAGAATCTTTGTTCTATCGGCAATTTCTCTTTATCATCTACATACAATGAAACAAGAATAAAATTCTTCCGAATGTATTGATAGATCTCGGGTTGTGTCCATACATTTTCTTCCATCTTTCTGCAATTCACACAGGCCCATCCTGTAAAATCGATCAGTAAGGGTTTATTTTCTTTTTTTGCCAATTGCAAAGCTTTATCAAAATCATTGATCACATCAGCTTCCAATCCTTTTTCAAGAATATTTTCTTTTCCATAAATGCTGTAATGCATGGGCGGTGGAAATCCGCTCAGTAATTGCAAATTCGCATACTTGGTTGAAGTAACGCCCGGAATTAAGTACAACGTAAATATTAATGCAAGTGCCCCGACGAACTTTCTTGCATTGGTAATTTTCATGCCTTTATAATCATGGGGCAACCGTAGAATACCGAAGAGATATAAGGTCAATCCTGTGCCGATCAATATCCATATTGCAAAAAAGGTTTCCCTTTTGATCAATCCCCAGTGCATGACCAGATCCGCATTTGACAAAAATTTAAATGCCAATGCCAGTTCAACGAACGCTAATACTTTTTTTACTGTGTCTAACCAACCTCCTGATTTTGGTAAAGAGTGCAGCCAATTTGGAAAAATGGCAAACAATGCAAAAGGCAATGCCAGTGCTAAACCAAATCCAGCTAATCCGCTTGTCAGTTGCCAAGCACCTCCGCTTAATGAACCTACTAATAAAGAACCTAATATCGGGCCGGTGCAGGAAAATGAAACGATGGCCAGTGTTAATGCCATAAAGAAGATACCGCCTACGCTTGTCAAGCCACTTTTAGAATCCGCACTATTTGCGATACCGCTGGGCAAACTGATCTCAAAGAACCCGAAAAAAGAGATGGCGAATACAATGAAGATGACAAAGAAAATAATGTTCAGCGTTGAGCTTGTTGAGATATTATTGAATACTTCAGGCTGTACATTACCCAGAATATGAAACGGAACACTTGCCAACACATAGATCAGAAAAATAAAAAAGCCATATAGCACCCCGTTCCTGATGGCTTGTTTATGATCAGGTGAACGTTTCGTGAAAAAAGAAACGGTAACGGGTATCATTGGAAACACACATGGTGTAAGCAATGCGATCAATCCACCTAAAAATCCAATAAAGAAAATAGACAAAAAACCACTGCTGCTTGAATTGCTTTTTGCTCCGCAATCATTTACCGGATGGTCCAGATCAACTGAAGATGATTTAAGCTTCTGTGCATCTACTGAAACTACAAGCCCCCCTTCTAAGTTTACAGCAAACGGTTGTTCAGATGGCTCGAATTCTGTATCCTTTCCTAATGATGCATTGATCGCACCTTTAAGATTAGCAGGAACTATCCCTTTTATTTTCACTTGCTGTGTTACGGTAACCGAATCTCTAAAAACATTTACTTTTTTAAAAATAGCATCATTGATCATTTCAGCAGGATGATCGAAAACAGGGGCATTGACCAATTCGGCATTTTCGTATTCAAAAGAAAATTTTATCGTTTCCAGTTCTTTTACAGAAGGATTATTACCATACAAATGCCAGCCCTCTTTTATTTTGCCTACAGCTTTTAATTCGTACAAGCCATCCTTTATTTTTTTGGATTGAACAGAGAAACTCACCAGGCTATCTGTTTGTGCAAATACAATTACCGCACTAAAAAAAATAAAGATAAAACTGATGAAAACTTTCCGCATGTCTGTGCTGATTTATTAAAGGAAGAAGCTGCGAGCTATGAGTCGCGAGCTTTTGCTCACAGCTCGCAGCAATAAGCTCATAGCTCTTATTAATATATTTATTGCAACTTGATCTCGAATGCCCTTTTTACCGGCGGCAAACATTCTTCGTCGTTACAAACCATGTATTCTACAGTGCCTGAAACACTTGTAGTGACTTTTGCTTTCAACTTGGCGGTTTGAACAAACTGAACACTATTCGAAAAAAACATGACCTCTGATTTGAAGTTAGGATCATTCACTTTTTCTAATTTCCCGATCTCTGCGATCTTTCCGTCCATTGTCACCAAAGGATTTGCTTTGAAAATGAATTTAGTGGGTACAGGTCCTTTACCTGTGAACTGAGAATAGATATGCCAGGGTTTTTCAACGGTGGCTGTTGCTATTAATTCATATACCCCATCTGATTTCTTTTTGCTTTCGAATTTCCAGTTCACCGGATTTTTAGGTTGGGCATAAACATTTATAACACTCATCACAATCATCAAAGCAAGTAATGTCTTCTTCATAATTTATTTGTATTTTATATTAGCTATGAGCTTTTAGCAGCGAGCTACGAGCAAAAGCTCATAGTTAATAGCTCACAACTCGAAGCTTCCCTAATTCAATCCTAAGATTTCGAATACTTTTTTCCCGTCAATATTATTTAATGCTGTTGAAGTGGCCCTTTCAGGATGCGGCATCATTCCAAAAACATTTCCCTTACTATTACGGATACCAGCAATATTCCTTACAGTTCCATTGGGATTATTTTCTGCACTCACAGATCCATTCTCATCACAGTAGCGAAAAATCACCTGGCCATTTGCTTCTAATTCATCCAATAATTTTTCATCTGCGTAGTACCTTCCATCACCGTGCGCAATTGGAATTTTTAAGGGTTCTCCATTTTCTGTCTTAATGAAAACATTCTTACAGGCAAATTGTTGTTGCCCGTTTGACAGCAGCACACCGGGTAATAAATGACTTTCACATAGAATTTGAAACCCGTTACAAACGCCCAATACTTTACCGCCTTTATTGGCAAATTCGATCACACTTTGCATCATCGGGCTGAAACGGGCAATAGCACCACAACGCAGATAATCACCGTAAGAGAAACCTCCTGGCAATATGATACAATCGTCTGATGTAAACATACTCAGATCTTTATCCTTATGCCATAGCATGATCACTTCCTTTCCAAGATCCTTTTGTAAAGCATCCTGCATGTCCCTATCGCAATTAGAACCGGGAAAAACAACTACGCCGAATTTCATAGTAAAAGTTTAGTTGTAAAGATAATATCCCAAAATAAATGGATAGTTAAATCTTGATAAGCAGCCAGTTATTGTGGATAACAATGGCGACTGCGATCCAGAACAGCAAATTGGGCAGCCATAAACGTTTAGGATTCAAAAATGCATTGGAAATAAAGGAAACCAATGGAACTGTAAATAAAATACCTGATTCGATCCCTGCATTTTTAAACACGAATGGAACAGGCATTAAGATCAGCAACATGACCAGCATCACTGACCAATTTTTTCTTAACTGGATCACCATTCTGTTCGTTGCAGGTACCCAGTAAATAAACCCGATCAATAATAAAACTGCCATGGCTGAGAGATCGATCAACAGCCAGATATCTGCCTGCTGCACCGGAAGCATGAATTGAATATCAGGAATAAAATGAAACAATTCACTCATATTATTAGTGAGAAACAAGCCTGATATCAAAAAGTAATAAGGCGTAATGATTCCGATCATCAATACAAACCATTCTGTGATTCTGAAAGGCCTCACCACTGCTAAAGCAAACAAGACCACTAAGATCAATAAAGCAGTTGGATGATAACTCAGGATGGTTAGCCCTACGATCAGTCCGGTATTAAATAAAAGTGTTTTAGGTGCAGGATGATTATAAAGTTTACTAAGCTGAATAAAGATCAGTACAACCAATGAATTGGCGATCAGCGCTGGTGTTAATGCACACCATTGGGGCAGGAAAGCCGTCAGCAACACATAGGACATGGCTGTAGTAAAACCCGCCTGGTGAAACATTTTCATTTCATTCAAGACCATGTTTAAACGGATCGCCTGAACCAGTACAAAAACAAAATAAATTACAAAGATGAATGTGCCGGGTAATGGCTGAATATATCTACGCAGCAGTACAGAAAGTAATCCGTCGTCGTCACTGATCACCACCAGAGGTGTACTTACAAAAAAATGCATATGTACAGCCAAACAAAGGATCACTAAAAGAATGAGTGCTACAATTGATTTGTCTCTAAAAAATGTTACCACAAGAATTGATGATTAAAGTTCGATTTTAGCAAAACAAATATAACGACCTACCACACATGGAAACACAACTTCTTTTTCACTTACTTGTCTTCCGTATCTTGGAAAAATGCTATAATCGTTATCAGCGCCTGCTATTATTTTGTCTTCCCGTAAATTTTTCTGCACATTTATTTCTCCGAAATCATTAATACTTTGAACAGTGATAAATGTTTTATTCTTAATAGTGGCATTATAAAAAAAATATATCGCATCACCCATTTTAGCGGTATTACTGCCGATTGAATATCGGAATCTATCTGTTTGAGGAGTATTTAAGGTCTTTGCCCAGATTGCTTTTCCGTTAGCATCAAAGTTCATTACCAATAATTTTTCAGAATTATATGAAAAAGCATTCTTTGCTAAAGTGCTCCATTGACGCCATGGATAATAATAATCACGGTTAAATTGATCATTCAATAAGTAGTCTTGTGCTGCCTGAATTGTATAATACTGCAAATAATTCCACCGATCCTCTAAATGGTTAACAGGAAAATGAAAATAGTCACCAATCTCCGCCACAAATCCACCGTCTGACTTTAAAAGTATATCCTGTATATAAAAATCATTAAAGATGTCTTTGATATTCCCTTTTGGTTTTATTTCTCTTCGCAATTTTTCATCAAATTTGGTTTTTGTGACTATGGAAGCCTGTCCTGCATGCCAATCCCAAATAACCGAATAAAATCCTTCCATATTACCTTTGGGATTACTAGAATAAATAGATGAGATCACATACTTTTTATTTTTATTATCAACTTTTAAATGAAACTGATCAATATAAACATTAGCAGGTATCAATCCTTTAAAAAGTACTGTATCGGATTCCGCAGACTGGGTAATTAAGGATACATGTGCAGCATATTCATCATCATACGATTCGGAAGTTCGTAAAAAAATAAAATTATCATCATTATCAACATTAAAATCATGTAAAAAATCCTTTCCATGACGGACAGGTATTTTGCTTTCAAGGTTTCTGATCAAATTAAAATTTGCATCATAGTGAAGATGATTGATGAGAACTACATCACTTTTATCATTATCAATTTTGTATACAACATAAAATTTCTTGTCCTCACTGTAGCAAACTGAATAGATCTGATTTTGATACCGATAATCCATTATTGTTGTTGCATCTAACTGAAAAGGTTTTCCTATCAAATTGGCCTGGATATCAAACTTGGCCACCATACAATAAATGGTATGCCCTTTTTGATACTGATAGAACATATTGAAATAATCATCAAACACTAAAAAGTGAACAGCTGAAATATTATCTGCAAGAGATAGTGGTTGTTTCTTGATCAGCATCATATTATTGCTGAATATCTCTATTTCGTTAGTAACAGTTCGATTAGTCAAATCATCACTCATCCCATTATTGGTATCGGTAACAGTACCCCTTGCGAAAGAATTGGGTAGTGTATAATAAAACGAGGTATAAACTAATATATTATTGTTTTTTTTACAGATCACATCTGTTTCAAAACCGGTAAATGCTGTTTTCTCAACAGGAGAATAAATGACTTTTTGAGAAAAAGAATGAATGGCACTTATTAATATTAAAAAGAAACAGGCCAAACGTTTTTTCATATACAGCTATTTTAGAATAAAGCCGTAACCAATATCGTGCCGACAAAATTGCATTTAACTATAATTCGACTTTTGCAAAGCAAACATAATTCCTGTATTGACAGGGAACAATAATTGTTCTGCTTCCTACTTGCTTGGCATGCCGCGGCATGAATTCGTATCCTTTGTCAAGATTTTTTAAGGTTGCATTATGAGCCAATTGTCCATCCGGCGAAATAGTCTGATCCGTAAATACCATTTGCCTTTTTTCTTCCACATTAAACAGATAATGCACCTGATCGCCGGTATTGATCAATCCGTATCCAATGAAACTGTCTGAATTATCATCATATTGCGATTTATGGATCACATTACTCCATTCGATCTTTCCTTTGGGATCAAAAGAGAATATGGCGATATTATCAGCAAAATATCGGGTTTGATTCATTGTATTGTATCTTGAACCGGGATAATAATAGGGAGACCCGTAAGCATAATACCCGGGCGACATCATATAAGACCCTCCATACATGTAATCCCAGCGATTCATGGGAGCAGTTCCCCTGGTAGAAGATGTATTCGCTTCTGAAGAAATAACAAACCCGCCATCGCTTTCCATAATGATATGCCTCAGGAAAAAATCATTGAATGCCATTTTGATCGTATTCTCACCACGGGCTTCTGCTCTTAATTCTTCAGAAAATGTAGCTGTTGTATTATAGACTTCTTTCGCATTTTGTTTATCCCATAAATACAGATAAAGCCCATCCACATTGCTTCTTTTTTGTTTACTGAAGAATGAAGTGATCAGATAATGTTTATTAAAATTATCAACCTTCAGTTTGATATCGTCCAAATAGAAACCCGATAATTTGGGATCTATTGTTTTTACTTCGTCGTCCAAAGCAGATTTCGTAAGCAGGGTTATCTTAGAAATATTATCGTTTTGTGAAGTGCCCCAGGCTTTTAAACAGGCCAGATCACCATCATTGTCCAACTGAAACTCCGTTAAGAAATCATTTCGTTCCGGCATGGGTATATTCACTCTTGTTCTATGGACCAAAGCAAGCGACGGATCTGTAAGTACAGTAGTTAGTATATTCTGATTATCATGTTTGGTATTGATCTTAAAGATCATGATCTTCTTTTTATCATCACTGTGAATGACAGAGTAGATCTTTGTTGTTGTATTAAAGTTGATCTCAGTTGAATCTAATTGAACAGGATCGGTCATCAATTTACCTTTCCCGTCTAATTTAGCAGCCATACAAAATACCGTACTTCTTTTCTGGTATTCGTAAAACATCAGGAAACAGTCAGAATAACTGATGAATTCTATATTGGTCAATTTATCGGGCAGATAACCCAGTCTCGTCTTCTCGGTCAATTTCATATCAACATCATACACGGAAATAAAGTTTGCCTCCCGGTAGTTTTTATAGATCAGCACATTCCCGTTGATCTTACCAACAATATCATAATTAAGGGTTCTGATATCGTCTCTATCCGGTTCAGTATAAGTAATTCGCTGTGCCGTAGAAGAAAGATAAATACAGAGAAACGGTACCAGGGAAAGAAAAATAACCTTTTTCATGCTGTGCTGTTTTACTGTTCAAATGTAAGCTTTGCAAAGCTTTATTGATTGAAATTAATTGTGAAAAAAAACAGTCCTTTAATTCAATGCCTGTAGGCAATAATTAACATTTTATTTCTGCTATTGCATTGTTCAATTAAATCACAGAACTTGGAACAAATTCCTTGCCATCTTGAATGAGACTTTATTGTATATCGTCATCGGCTATATCGCTGTGATCGCTTTAGGCTATTTTATTCAGGAAAAACTGATCTTCAAACCTGAGAAACTAGCACAGGACTTTGAATATAAATATGATGCTCCCTTTGAAGAATTGTTCTTTGATGTTGAAGCCGGCGTAAGGATCAACGGATTGCATTTCTATTGCAGTGAGCCCCAAGGATTGATACTCTATTTTCATGGAAACTCACGCAGCATCAAGGGCTGGGCCAAATATGCCCGCGACTTCTTTCGCTACCAATACGATGTAGTGCTGGTCGATTACCGCGGTTTTGGTAAAAGTACCGGAAAGCGAAATGAAAAAGATATGCTGAAAGACATGCAGTTCGTCTATACACGATTAAAAGAAAAATATGACGAACACCATATACTCGTTTACGGAAGAAGCATGGGCAGCGGTTTTGCAGCCAAGATCGCTGCAGATAACAGGCCTCGCTATCTGATCCTCGATTCTCCTTATTATAGTTTTATCCAGGTGGCTAAAAGATTCACCCCTTTTTTACCGCATCGCATCACTTTACGATTTAAATTAAGGACCGATCAGTGGATCCGCAAAGTGAATTGCCATACTTATATCCTGCATGGCACCAAAGACTGGCTGATACCCATCAAACAAAGCGAAAAGCTTCAAAAACTCAGCCCGCATAAAATTACACTGATACGCATTCATGGCGGCGGACATAATAATCTTCCTTCTTTCCATGAGTATCATAATTTTATCAGGGATATTCTTAAAACTTAGTTTGCTCAAATAGATAGATGAAAAAAAAAATAATGTTCCGCTGGCTAAAGCTCTTCATACTGCTGTATTGCAGTATCGGCATTGCTTTTTATTATCTGTATGAAAAGATCTTATTTCTTCCAAAAGCATTGCCCGAAAATTATCAATTTCATTTCAGGTCAAAATTCACCGAAAAGAATATCCGTTATGATGAACAAACCAATTTCAATATCATCCAATTTTCTTCAACCGACTCTCCTGCCAAAGGCATTGTATTATACTTTCACGGCAATAAAGAAAATATCAACCATTATGCACAGTATGCAGCAGATTTCACGAGTAAGGGTTACGAAATATGGATGCCGGATTATCCCGGTTATGGCAAATCAACGGGAATTTTAAACGAGAAAATATTCTATGAAGAAGCGGTACAGGTTTATCAATTAGCCAGAATAAAATACAAACCTGAGCAGATCATCATCTACGGTAAGTCTTTGGGAACGGGTATTGCCGCCGAATTGGCCAGTATCAGAGATTGTAAAAGACTGATATTGGAAACACCTTATCAAAACATCCCTTCCATCTTTCAGCAATATTTATGGATGTATCCTGTAAACAGAATGGTCCGCTTTAAGATCCCTACTAATGAATTTCTTACAAAAGTGGTTGCACCGGTAACTATATTTCACGGAACAAATGACGGAATGATCCCTTATAAAAACAGTTCACAGTTAAAAGAGGTATTGAAAGGCATAGATGAATTCATCACTATAGAAAAAGGAGAACACAATAACCTGAATGCTTTCCCTTTGTTCAGAAATAAGCTGGACAGCCTTTTGAATTTATAGGTTTCTCGCAACGACGCTAAGACGCAATGGGGGGCTTCTTCTCTGCCGTTGTTGGTGTTCGGAAGAGGCAGGTTACTCCTTGATCCCGAAGGGATCATATGTTTATAGTAATAAAGCATCGATGTTTTGTACGACCCCGATGGGGTCGAATGTTGCTCATATCAATTTGCTTCTATAAATATTAGATCCAGTTTAGCAATTCCTGTTGGTGAAAACACCAACAGGGGCATAATCCTTTTCCTAATGAACATTCTGTCTTCATTGGCGTTTTCGTTGCGTCTTTGCGTCAAACTCTCTATGCAACTTTAAACGCCACAAAATAATAATTGTTGGCAGCTGCAATTAGTTCCAGATTGATGTAATAAGACTGAATAAAATCAGAGTAGGCCTTGAACTCATGCGTAGGTACTACAAACTCATCGAAGAAAATAATATCACCTTTCTTTAAATAAGGCGCCAAAGAAGTCAATGCATATAATGTTGCTGAATACAGATCAGCATCCATCAATATCACATTGCGCTTGCTATTGTCCAATTCTTTTACAAAACCGGGTACGGTTTGCTGGAATAATCCTTTCAGGAATTTTCCTCTAGGATCATTATTGATATCCGGCAATTCCTGATTGCTGCTGAAACTTCCTTTCTTAAAAGGCCCCCAGTCTTCAGGTAATCCGTCAAATGTGTCGAAGCCGTAAAATTTGCTTTCAGGATTTGTATTCTGTTTGAGCCACCATTTGAAGCTGTCTCCCCAGGCAACACCAAACTCAATATAATTAATGGTTTCGGAGGACAACCCTTCTTTATCGATCACCCATTGATACATATTATTGCGTTTCATATAATCCCATTTGCTGGGAAAATCATTGTACGCCACTTTCCTGTTATGATAGGCCCATTTAGAGAATTTAGTCAGGTAATACATGTTACCGAAAGCCCCGTTCATAAAACCAAACACACGGTGCAACTGCAACCAGATGAAGAGCATTTTTGTATAGCGGATCAGGAATAATTTCATGCTGCAAAGAAAAGGCTTTTCAATAGTATTTAGGGTTGCCAAACTTTGAAAGTCTGTCAACCCTTTTTAATTTATTCACTTACTACAATAGTCATTTTATTGTTTACTGCATTCATCGCTATTCTGGTCATTCCTTTCATGGCAGGAACCTTATCATTAAAAATGACCGCTTTCCAGTCATTTCCTACAGCGGGTTCATAATAAAACAGTTTTAAGCCGTCACTCATTATAATGCTTCCTTCTTTGGTCCATGCCAAATATTCTTGTCCCGGAATGGTTTTAATAATAGTACTGACAGACATTGTCTTATAATTGAATTTCTTGATCACCCATTCTTTTGTTGCAGACTTCTCAACAAAGCTAATGGCATCCTCATCGGGGATCTTATGTAATGAACGTCCCGGGTTTTTAGCAATGATTTGATCTTCTTTTGTTTTGAGATCATAATAATGCAGGCTATTATTTGCGGAATCATCTAAAACAAAAAGCATTAATCTGCTCTCGTCTATCCATACATGGTAACCAACTTTTAAATGATCGATCAGAATGATGGGAGCCCCTCCTGACAGAGGATATTTACCGAGGTCCTGCTTGGCGCCAATGATACAGGAAATATATTTTTTATCAGGAGTAAGGGTTGGTGAATATTCATTTACAGGTGTTAAAGTGAAATTGTTGGTAACACCTGTCTCGTAATTATATGTTTTGATGTCTGTTTTGCCACTATCACCTGAAGTATAAAAGATCAGAGGTTTTCCATCAAAAAAACAAGGTTGGTTATCATACCCTTTATGATTTGTAATGTTTACAGGATGAGATAATTTGATCTGTTTATTCTTAACAATCATATCCAGTAAATAAATTTCTGTTCCCGGTTGTGCCTTACCAATAAAAGGTAAAAATAGAAGCAGGAAAAAATAAAGAGGTTTCATGAAATAGGTTTTATGATCAGTGGGTTATTTGTACTTAGTAGGCGAATAATATCGCAGAACAAATTCTTACCAAACTTCCTTCAACTTCACACTGTCTTTTGCAACGATCAATTCATGTTGTAAACCGATCTTTAAAGCCAGGTTTTCTGTTTCATGACTTACCGGAAAACCAAAACAAATAGGGATTTTTAAACCTTTCACCTGATCGTTGATAATACTGTACACATCTTTACCAAAAGGTATCGTGGTATCCTTCATTTCCGTAAACCCACCGATGATCAGGCCTTTGATATGTTTGAACAGTTCGGCTCTTTCCAATTGGATCAGCATGCGGTCGATATTGTAGAGATACTCTCCCACATCTTCCAGAAATAAGATCTTATGTCTTGTTTTATAACTTGAATGTGTTCCTATCAGATGTGCAATGATGGATAAATTACCACCGATGAGATCGCCTTCTGCATGTCCGGTCTTATTCAATGCATGTGCTGCACATTCATAGTTGCTTGTAACACCACTCAATGCATCTTTTAAGGAGGCGATATATTTATTCTGATAACCATCCCCACTAAAAGCATTTGCCATAGGTGCATGCAGGGTCGCTATTTGAAAATGTTGAAAGATATGAGCCTGTAAAACGGTCACATCACTAAATCCGATGATCCATTTCGGGCTCTTCTTGAATTTTTGAAAGTCAATATGATCGATCATCCTGCTCAATCCATAACCACCGCGTGCACACAGTATGGCTTTGATGCTGCTGTCGTTCATCATCTTCTGCAGGTCCTGAATCCTTTGTTTATCCGTTCCGCTGAAATAATGAAACTGGGCTCCCACCGTATCTCCTACTTTTACTCTATAGCCCCAGGTTTCCAGTGTTTTGATACAGGTTTCTGCATTTTCGGCAGGCATATAACCCGAAGGGCAAACAATACCGATCGTATCTCCCTTTTTAAGGTATGGTGGAATGGTGATCATTCAGCAATATTACTAAACAGTTATTTATAATCCATTCTTATTGGATGATACAGGGATTTGAAAAAGGGTTGCCCGGAATAAGTACAGCTTCATTCCCGGTTCCGTATATTTCATTGTTACCTGCTTCTTAATCACTTTATAGCATCCTTACAGTAATCCTACAGTAATACCACAGTTCAGCACAATATTGTGGTATGTTGTGGGAGTAATGTGGGAGTGATGTGGGTTTAGTCAATATCAATCAGCTGGAAAACACAAGGGAACCATAGCGGCCATCAATCTGATTTTATTTCAAAATACCTAGAGCTATGGCTATCGCGAATGGATAATAATTAGCGCCCTCTTTCTGATTGAAATTCGGCTTCTCTTTCATTTTCGTACTTTCGCAGCTTTCCTGCTGCAGCATATTCAATTATTGAATTGTGCGTTGCAACGAAGTTTAATTGTAGAACAAAAGCTCGTAAATAAAAATGACGACCCCTAAAAGATATTTGATCACTTCTGCTCTCCCTTATGCCAATGGTTTAAAACATATCGGGCATTTGGCGGGCGCGTATATTCCGGCTGATATTTATGTGCGTTACCTCCGTGCACAAAAACGCGATGTAGTATATGTTTGCGGCAGCGATGAACATGGTACCGCCATCCCTATTCAGGCAATGAAGGAAGGAACAACTGCACAGGCCATCATCGATAAATACCATCCTATCATTGAACAGAATTTCAAAGACCTGGGTATCAGTTTTGATATTTATCACCGCACTTCCTCTCCCTTGCATCATGAAACCGCACAGGAATTTTTTACGGTACTGAATGATCATGGTGATCTGGAGATAAAAGAAACGGAACAGTATTTTGATGAAGCCACCAATACTTTTTTAGCCGACCGGTTCATCAAGGGCACTTGTCCCAATTGCGGATACGATAGTGCTTATGGCGATCAATGCGAAAGGTGCGGAAAGAGTTTGAGTCCGGATGAACTGATCAATCCCGTTTCCACTTTAAGTGGTAATGTGCCCATCAAAAAATCAACCAAACACTGGTATTTGCCACTGAATAAGCATGAGGACTTTTTGCGTGAATGGATCTTGAATGAACATAAAGATGACTGGAGAAGCACGGTGGTTGGACAGTGTAAAAGCTGGATCGACGGGGGTTTGCAGCCCCGTGCTGTAACAAGGGATCTGGATTGGGGAGTGAAGGTTCCGGTAAAGGGCGCGGACGGAAAAGTTCTTTATGTATGGTTTGATGCACCTATCGGTTATATCTCTGCCACCAAACAATGGGCATTGAATAATGATAAGGACTGGAAACCTTACTGGAATGATAAAGACACCAAACTTGTTCATTTTATCGGTAAGGATAATATTGTTTTTCATTGCATCATTTTTCCGGTGATGCTCAAACTGTATGGGGATATATTACCAACCAATGTTCCTGCGAATGAGTTCATGAATCTGGAAGCTGATAAAATGAGTACGAGCAGAGGATGGAGCATTGAGATGGATGAATATATTGACGACTGGATCAAAAAAGACAACGGTGGCGAAAGCATGGCCGACGTGCTTCGTTATTATTTGACCCAGATCGCTCCTGAAACAAAAGACAGTGAGTTTACATGGAAGGGTTTTCAGGATGCAAATAACAGTGAGTTGGTAAGCATCTTCGGGAATTTTGTGAACAGGACTTTTGTACTGATGCATAAATTATGCAGTGGTAAAGTTCCGGTCTTTCATAATGAACTGATCGATGAAAATGATAAGGATCTGATCCAAAGCATTCAGCGTTCTGCAGTAAATGTTGAACGATTACTGGAAGAATATAAATTCAGGGAAGCATTATTCGAAGTGATCGATCTGGCGAGAAAAGGCAATCAGTACATGCAGAAAAAAGAACCCTGGATCCTGGCGAAGACCATTATTGAGAATCCGGAAAACCAAAAGCTCATTGATAACTGTCTGCATATTTGCCTGCAGTTAACAGCAAATCTTACTATACTCATCAATCCATTCTTACCATTTACTGCAAAGAAATTATTGCGATTGATGAAAGTGACTGATAAGATATTAGACTGGAGCAATGCAGGAAAAATAAAATTATTGAGCGTTGGATATAGTTTACGTGCACCGGAGTTATTGTTTAGAAAGATCGAGGATGAAGAAATTACATTGCAATTAGAAAAACTAAAAGCTAAAAGTTCAAAAACTAAAGAAGAAGTAAAAGTGGAAGAAAAACAATCAGAAACAGCTCCTGTTAAACCCGAGATCGTGTTTGATGATTTCGCTAAGATCGATCTGCGTGTGGGAACTATTGTTGCTGCAGAAAAAGTAGAAAAAGCTGATAAGCTGCTAAAACTATCTGTGGATTTAGGTTTCGAAACAAGAACTATTGTAAGCGGGATCGCAATGCATTTTAAACCCGAAGATATTGTTGGCAAACAGGTGACTGTTGTTGTAAACCTAGCACCAAGAAAAATGCGCGGCATTGAAAGTAATGGTATGATCCTAATGGCTGAAGATAAAAGCGGCAAACTGCATTTTGTAAATCCTGATACGAAAGTGGATGAGGGAAGCGGGGTGAGTTAAAGTTTAAAATTATAAAAATTCTTACTAATTTTAAATCATGTTAGATCTCAAAGAAAAATATATTGTCAATAAACAGCAAAAACAGATTGCTGTTCAATTGGATATAAAAACATTTAAACGACTGGAAGAAGTGTTGGAAGATTACGCATTAGCTCAATATATGATTGAGGCAGAACATGATGAGAAACTTTCTCTCAATGAAGCTCAGTCCTTCTACAAAAAATTAAAAAAGAAATAACATTTGCAGATTGCTTTTACCAAGACATTTTTGAAAGACCTAGCAAAAGTATCTCCTGCAAAACGAAGAGTACAAATAGAAAAATTTGTTTTTGAAGAACTACAGGAATTTAATTCTCTTGAAGAGATTGGTACTGCTGAAAAAATGACCGGCTATACAAATTTTTACAAAATCAGAATGGGAGATTACAGAATAGGCATTTTTAAATCTTCTGATTCAATTGAATTAAGGAGAGTATTGAACAGAAAAGAAATTTATAAATATTTTCCATGATAAGTCATCGAAGTAATTCATGACTTACTATGTTTTATCAAAACTCACGCATTCTTTCAATTCCTTTTCGCTGTAACTTAATCCGTATTGTTTCAATACATCATCCGGTACGCCATTCCATTGGTTGGGAGTATTGCCCATATAACCCACATCTTTCACTCCTATTTCGGATGTATAAAAACCCGTAGATGTCAGGTTACGCATCAAATTAAAAAAAGCTACACCCTGCTGCATTTCCGGTTTTGCTTTTTTGGGATACGCAATTTCATCCACTATTTCTATCTGTTGTTTGTTGCTGCAGTCTTTAAATGTCTTTTCAAAAAGTTTTAAACATTGCAGATCTAGCCAGCGCAATCCACCACGCATGGGCGTTTGATGCGACGGTATATCTTTCACAATGAATTCAATAAAATCTGTGACACCTGCATCAGAAGCACTGCCACTAACTGCATCTCTGGGAATGATAATATCAGCTAACACAGTGATCGTTGCCAGTTCATGTTGATCAAAGAAATGCTCAGCAACAACTTTTTTATAATGCTCATTTTCTTCCTGCATCCTCTCTGCCCCGGTGAATTTGGTCAAGGTTGTTTCTTCCGTTACTCTCTTATCACTGTTCTTACAGGCTTCAATGAAGACAGCACTTGCAGCCCCGCCGATCAGTAATGCTTTAATGGATCTTCTTCTGTCCATACAATGTATTTTAAATAAAAGATTATAAATTTTGTTTTTTTAGTTCATCAACAATATGTTCGCTGGCACGCATGGCTAATGCCAGTATCGTCCAGGTAATATTTTTATCAGCCTGTGAAACAAATTGTCCGCCATCTACGCAGAATAAATTCTTACAGTCATGTGCCTGACTCCATTTATTCAATACTGATCTTTTAGGATCATTTCCCATTCTTACAGTTCCAGCTTCATGAATGATATTACCGGGATTATGCAAACCATAATTATTGTGCGGACCATCATCACCACCCCATGTAACAACGGCACCCATACTATGCAGGATCTGTTTGAAGGTTTCTTTCATGTGTTTTGCCTGATTGATCTCATAATCACTCCATGAAGTATGAAAACGCAGGACAGGGATACCATATTTATCAACCACATTCGGGTCTATCTCACAATAACTATCTTCCCTTGCAATACCCTCACCTCTACCGGCCATGCCCACATGTGACCCGAAGAAATAACGATAATCCTCTTTCAGAGAAGCACCATAACCTCCGGCTTCTTTTTGTTTGTCTTTCACTTTATAAGTACCGTTCAGTTTTTCAATCCCCCATTGAAATCCATACAAAGGCATTCCAAATCCACCACCATATTCGATATGATATCCACGAGGAAAATCCAGTTTCTTATTGTCCAACCACCAGGGTGTATACACATGCATTCCTCCTACACCATCCTCATTGTATCTTTTACGATCAAACAGTTCGGGGATAATACCACCCATATCAGCACCGGTTGAATCATGTAAATATTTTCCGATCACACCACTTGAGTTCGCAATGCCATTCGGATAGCGTGGTGATTTTGAATTCAGCATCAGTCTTGCACTTTCACATGCACTTGCAGCGAGGATCACTGTTTTACCGAATACCTGATACTCCTGCATATCATCCTTACTCACATAGGAAATACCTGTTGCCAAACCGTCCCGATTCGTCAACACTTCACGTGCCATTGCATTGGTAATGAGATCAACATTGCCTGTTGCCAATGCAGGTTTTATTAATACAGAGGAAGAAGAAAAATCACCATAGAGTTTACAGCTTCTGCCGCACTGTCCGCAGAATACACAGTTTCTGTCCTTATTGTTGGGCAGTTGTTTTGTAAGAATGGATAATCGGGATGGGATAACCGGGATACCGATATTCGTTGCTGCTCTCTTTATAAACAACTCATGCAATCTCGGTTTGGGTGGCGGAAGAAAGAATCCATCCGGATCATTTGGTAATCCTTCATTGGTCCCGAATATGCCGATCAACTGATCGATCTTATCGTAGTATGGCTTTACATCTTCATAACCAATGGGCCAGTCATCCCCAAGGCCATCAATGCTTTTTCCTTTGAAATCTTTCGGACCAAAACGCAAAGAGATCCTACCCCAGTGATTGGTTCTGCCTCCCAACATCCTGGCACGCCACCATTCCCATTTTGTAGTACCGCTTTGTGTGTAGGGTTCACCCTCAATATCCCAGCCCCAGTAACATCCGTCGAAATCGCCAAACGGGCGAAACTTGCTGCTGGCACCGCGTCGCGGAGACTCCCATGGATTCTTAAACTGAGCAGAATTTTTAGCAGGATCGAAATTAGGTCCGGCTTCGATCAAACAAATCTTCAATCCGGCATTGGCTAAAACATAGGCAGCCATTCCACCACCGGCACCCGAACCCACAATGATAGCGTCGTATTGTTTAGGTTGCTTTTTGATCTGAAAATCTCCCATACATCAAGTTTGATTTAGAGTTTGAATATAGGTTTTAGTTCTTCGAAAAAGAAAATTTTGGGAGGGTTTGTCAAAATATCAATAGATGATCAAAAAAGACAATTGACGGGAATAGGGATATTAAATTATCAAGAAATCGAATCTTTTATGGTTTCCTGATTTTGATAGAACAGATTTTATTTTAAATTCGATTGGAATTAGTTGCATAGCTAACTAATTTCTGTTAGTTTTGAAATTACAAAAAGCTTGTTGTTATGAAACGTACTATTAAGAAAGTTGCAGTTCTGGGAAGTGGTGTTATGGGCAGTCGAATAGCCTGTCATTTTGCAGGTATCGGTATTCCTGTTTTGTTATTGGATATTGTAGGAAAAGATGTTGCGGCAGATGCCAAACCTGCGCTGAAAAATAAGATCGTGAATGATGCCTTGACTGCTGCCCTCAAAAGCAATCCTTCTCCTGTTTTCACAAAAGATGTTGTCAAGAAGATTACAACCGGAAACTTTGACGATAATATGAAAGACATTGCTTCCTGTGACTGGATCATTGAAGTAGTGGTTGAAAGATTAGACATCAAACAACTGGTATATGAAAAAGTAGAACAATTCAGAAAGCCGGGAACATTGATCACATCGAATACTTCCGGTATTCCCATTCATATGTTGAGTGTTGGAAGAAGCGATGACTTCAGAAAACATTTCTGCGGTACCCATTTCTTTAATCCACCGCGTTATTTGCGTTTATTAGAGATCATTCCAACCCCTGATACAGATCCTGCAATTATAGATTTCCTGATGGAATATGGTGATCTGTATTTAGGAAAGACAACAGTATTGTGTAAAGACACGCCTGCATTCATAGCCAACAGGATCGGTGTTTTCAGTATCATGAGCATTTTTCACATCATGGAAAAACTTGGTTTAAGTATTGATGAGATCGATGCTTTAACCGGGCCCATCATCGGTCGCCCAAAATCAGCAACATTCAGAACGGCAGATGTTGTAGGTATTGACACTTTAGTAAAAGTTGCAAAAGGTGTTGCAGATAATTGTCCGGATGATGAATCTAAAGATATTTTCACGATCCCTGCATGGTTAGATAAGATCGTTGCCAATAATTGGTTAGGCGATAAAACAGGACAAGGCTTCTTCAAAAAAATGCCACCAACCCCTAAAGGGGAGAAACAAATCTATGTTTTGGATTTAGTAACATTCGAATACAAACCAAGAATTAAACCAAAGTTTGCAACCATAGAAACAGCAAAACCTATAGATGATCTGAAACAACGGATCAAAATGGTTTCAGCAGGAACAGATAAAGCCGGTGAATTTTATCGCTTATTCCATTATTCATTGTTCTCTTATATCTCTTATCGCATTCCTGAAATATCTGATGATATCTTTCGAGTAGATGATGCAATGAAAGCGGGATTTGGATGGGAGATCGGTGCGTTTGAAACATGGGATCTCTTAGGTGTTGCAAAAGTAGTAACAGCCATGAAAGCTGCAGGCAGCAAGGTGGCACCTTGGGTGGATGAAATGCTGGCAAGCGGCGCAGCTTCATTTTATAAAGTGGAGAACGGCAAGCGTTTGTATTATGATGTGCCAACAAGATCATACAAAGAATTACCCGGTGGTGATGCATTCATCATCTTAAATAATCATGCTGATAAATTGGTTTGGAAGAACAGTGCATGCAGATTATATGATATTGGCGATGGTGTTGCAGGTTTGGAATGGAGCAGTAAAATGAATAGCATCGGTGGTGAAGTTTTGGAAGGCATTCAAAAATCAATTGCTGTTGCAGAAGATAAATTCAAAGGATTGGTGATCGCAAATGACGGTGCAAATTTTAGTGCAGGTGCCAATGTAGGAATGATCTTCATGCTGGCCATCGAACAGGAATATGATGAGTTGGATATGGCCATCCGTATGTTCCAAAATACGATGATGCGTTGCAGATATTCTTCCATTCCTGTTGTAGTTGCACCACACGGATTAACACTGGGCGGTGGTTGCGAAATGAATTTGCATGCCGATAAGATCTGTGCAGCAGCTGAAACTTATATCGGTTTAGTGGAATTAGGTGTGGGTTTGATCCCCGGCGGTGGTGGTACCAAAGAATTTGTATTGCGTGCCAGTGATGAACTGCATAATGACGAACCGGAAACCAATACCTTAAAAGAAAGGTTCTTTGCCATAGCAACAGCAAAAGTTGCCACCAGTGCACAGGAAGCTTATGATATGGGTATCTTAAGAAAGGGACATGATGAAGTGGTGATGAATATTGGCAGGAGGATCGCTGAAGCTAAAAAGTCAGTCATTGAAATTTATGACGCAGGTTACAGCATGCCACAACAAAGGAAAGACATTAAAGTTCTGGGCCGTTTGGGATTGGGTGCCATGCTTGCAGGCATCAATGGTATGTGGCGCGGCGGTTATGCAACAGATCACGATGCATTGGTAGCACGCAAATTAGCATACGTGATGTGCGGAGGCGACCTGAGTGAACCTACATTAGTTAGCGAACAATATTTACTGGATCTCGAACGTGAAGCATTCTTAAGTTTGTGCGGCGAAAAGAAAACACTGGAAAGGATTCAGAGTGTGTTGAAAAGCGGAAGACCGATCAGGAATTAAGAATTGATAATTAGTAATTAATAATTAAAGCGTCGGGATATTTCCGACGCTTTTTTATTTCCTCTAAACACTTGCATTATCCAAATCAAATTTCTATTTTGTCAGACACCAAAACAAGTGCCATGAAAATGATTATTATTTGCTTCTTTGCAGTTACAGTATTTTCAACTGCCTGCAAAGAAGAAAAAAAAGAAGAAGCTAAAAAAGAAACTGCCCCTGCAGTTACGCTTCCTTATCCAATCGGCTATGCTGCTGATTTTGAAATCGGAGACAGTAAGTATGCACAAACTGTTTTAGGAGCATGGAAAGATTATGATAATAATACTTTACAAAACAGTTTAGTAGTTTTTGCTGACAGCGTTACCATGTATTTTGCAGACGGAACAGTTTATTCAAACAAAAAAGATTCTGCTATTGCATTTGTTGCAAAAGCAAGAAGCAGCATGACTTCCGCCGCTTCCAGCATAGATGCGGTTACCATTCTAAAAACAAAAGGAAAAGATGATACATGGGTTTGTGTGTGGGGCAAGGAAGTAGATGTAATGAAAGATGGTAAAAAAGATTCTATGTTACTGAACGAAAACTGGATGTTTAACAAAGACGGAAAAGTTTCTGTGATTCGTCAATACTATGCAAAAATAAAATAGTGAAAAATTTAAGAAGCATCTATAAAAAAAGCATCGATCATCTCGATGCTTTTTTATTTTAAAATAATGCAGATTAATTTACTTTATCTGCAAACCGGAATGGATACCATTCTGTTTCTTCTGTTTGCCTTGTATTGTTTTGCTGGTTGTTGTAGTTGCCTTGACGGCGCATGCCCCCACCGATACCAATACCCACTCCTCCCATACCAAATCCTCCAAAACCACCGCCTACACTAACTCTTGGCTGCACAACAGAGCCATTGTTATGTGCCACATAATTATTCTGGTTTCTGTTGAAAGAATTACCTGCATCTTCATGCACCGCAATACCAATGCTGAAATTCCTTCTGAGGCTCTTTGTTGTCAACCCGTTTTCCAAAACATAATTAATAGGAATGACCGCTTCATATACTAATCCACTATCAGCATTTGTTTTCAATCCCAATTGAATCTTACTGCGTTTATCTTTCACGGAAAACTGTCCGTCTTCCAATTCAAAGAAGCCTTTGACATTATAAACATCAGATTGCTGGACCAAAGAATGTTTGTTGCTCAAAGTGTCCGGTAATATAGGTCTGCCGTTGCGTTGGGCAGGATTTGAATTATTAACCTTTTTCTCAGGAAAAGTAAGGGATACATTTTTATTGTTCTCGCCCTTCGAATCGAAATAAATGGTAACACCTGATCTTAATATCCTGTGCTGCATATCATCGTCATTGGTCATCATTATAATATAAATATTTTTCTTGTCATTCGTTACATTATACGACAATGTATATGCCTTATTAGTGAAACGCAGTGGCAATTGCCATTCACTTGGATTGCCGTCTGCTGTAACAGGTAATGCCTGAAAATGTCCCTGCGGTGCATCGTTATGTGCACAGGAGAGTAAGAGGGCGGTAAAGAAAAAGGGCAGGATATATCGCATTGCTTTCATATAAATATAATTTGCTTGTGCTTAGACGGGCAATTTAGAGGAGGTTTAAAAAAAAGAAATGCTAAAATAGGTTAAGAAAAGAGCCTAAAAGTTAAAGTGTTATTTCACCCCGTTATTATCCACTGCAAGTACGGGTGTAGCGCCTAATTTTTTGATCACCTGCATCACTTTAATGGTAGTCCCAAGATGAGAAGTACTGTCGCCGTTAATTACCACAGAAGGTTTATCAGTTTCTTTGGCTAGGAATGTTTTTAATTCCGTTTCTAATTGATCAAAAGGAATATTCTTTTGTCCTATATAAATATTTTGGTCTTTATCAACGGTGATCACAACGGTTTGTTTTGCCTTGGTATCGCTTTTTGCTTTTGGATTAGAAACCTTGATCACATTAGGATTGGCAAGAGTGGATACGATCAGGAAAAACAATAACAGAATGAACAAAATATCGTTCAATGCACCGGTATGCACTTCGGGATGTCTTCTGAATCTGCTTTTGATGTTCATTGTAAAGTTTAATAGGTTTAAGAAGTTTAATAGGTTTAAGTTGCCAACGTTTAAAACATTGAACTTTAAACTTTTTAAACTTATCGTGTTGGCTCCTGAAGAATATCTATGAATTCTGCACTAGCCATTTCCATTTTATTGGCTGTTTTATCAATTTGTGTGGTCAGGTAATTATGTCCCACATAGGCGATCAACCCAATGATCAAACCCGTTGCACTCGTTACCATTTTAGTGTAGATACCTCCCGCAATAGTGTTCAGAGTATACTCGCCTGTTGATGCAATGCCGTAAAATAATTGCACCATACCAATAATGGTTCCCAAGAAACCGAACATCGGTGCAATACCTGCCACCAGTGATAAAATATTCAGATTACGTTCCATTTTATACATTTCCAGTTTCCCCACATTCTCCATACTTTTTTCAATAGCATCGATAGGTTTTCCGATACGCTGTAATCCCTTGTCGATCATTCTTGCAACAGGGTTATCGGTGTTCTTCGACAGGCTTCTTGCTGCCGTTACATTTCCGTTGATGATATTATCTCGGATAATGTTCATGAAATTGCCTTCGATCTTAGATGCTTTTCGGATAGCGATCATCCTTTCAAAAAAAACAAAGATGGCTATCACCAGCAAAAGATATAGGGGATACATGATGGCTCCGCCTTTCTGCAGCATATCCCACATAGAGATCTTTTCTGGTGTTGCAATGGCAGCAGCAGCTTTATGCAAAGTATCTACTGCATTATTTACACCCACTTGAAGAAAATAAAACATGTTGTTGATTTTGGATGATACTAAAGTAACAAGTTACACAAAGGAACTCTTCTGCTGTGAATAAAATTGTTATAGTTTAATTTTTAGGAAAGCTTTTGCACATTAGGAGAAGGTTGCAAGTTGCAAGAAAGAAAGATTGCCATTAAGATTTACCCGCAATCGATAATTTATGTTGTCTAAAAATGTCAGGCTCTAACCCTTCATTCATAACTTGTACAATAAATAAAAGTTTATGGACTTAAAAGTCTTCTGGCAATACGATATAAAAGATGTGATGGTTTCTTTGCAAACATCAACTGACGGTTTATCAGTTGCCGAAGCAGCTAAACGTTTAGCTGCAAACAGTAGTACAACCAAAGTAAAATCGCCCATCCTGGCAGATATTCTATTATTTCTGTCTCAGTTCAAGAGTCCATTGGTCCTGTTATTAGTAGCTGCAGTGATCCTTTCGGGGATCATGGGAGAAAAATCTGATGTTTTTATCATTTCCTTTATATTATTGGCCACCGGTATCATGGGTTTTATTCAGGAACGCCGAGCAAGTAAAGCCGTAGAGAAATTAAGATCGATCATCCGTACCAAAGTAAAAGTGTTGCGTGACGGGAAAGAAGCCGATGTATTTACGGAAGATATTGTACAGGGTGATATTCTTTTATTTTCAGCCGGTGATATCATTCCTGCTGATTGTTTATTGATTGAAGAAAAAGACCTGCACGTAAATGAAGCCACCTTAACAGGTGAAACATATCCTGCAGAAAAATCTGTGGGCATCATTCCTGCCGATACGGGGATGAGTAAACGAAACAATGTTTTATTCGAAGGCACAAGTGCTGTAAGCGGCTCTGCCAAAGCAGTCGCCGTGTTAACCGGAAAAGATACCGTATTTGGAATCATCTCTGCAAGTCTCTCAAAGCCTGATGAAGAAACCGCATTCGAGATCGGTATCAGAAAGTTTGGGATCTTATTGATGCAGATTACCATTGTGCTGGCTGTTATTATACTGGCAGTGAATCTGTATTTCGGCAGACCATTGATCGACAGCCTGTTATTTTGTTTGGCATTGGCAGTGGGTATGGCTCCTGAGCTATTACCTGCTATCATGACCATTGCCATGTCGGCAGGTGCTAAAAGAATGGCCGCACAAAAAGTGATCGTCAAGAAATTATCTTCTATTCAGAATCTTGGAGAGATCAATCTTTTTTGTTCCGATAAAACAGGAACATTATCTGAAGGGGTATTAAAGGTTTCTTCGATAGTTGGAATTGACGGTAATGAAAGTGCCACTATACGTCAATTGGCTTTCTTAAATGCAAAGTTTGAAACTGGTTTTGCCAATCCAATGGATGAAGCTTTGCGAGCCATGGAAAATATGTCTGCTGAAGGCTATGAGAAAACAGATGAGATCCCTTACGACTTTAACCGCAAACGTTTAAGTATTGCAGTAAAAAAAGGCGGCCAGGATCAGATCATCACCAAAGGGGCATTGGATAATATCATTGCCATCTGCGATAAGATATTGATGCCCGATGGTTCGGTTGTGCCGTTCACTGATGAAAAAGATAAACTGAATGATCTCTATAAACAATACAGCAGTCAGGGTTTCAGGACCATTGGTGTTTGTTATAAACCCAGCGAAAAGGAAAAAGCATTGACCAAGGATGATGAAACACAAATGATATTCGGCGGATTGATCTTATTATTCGATCCGCCAAAGGAAGGTGTGATCGATGTGATCAAAGAATTGAAAAAGAACGGTGTTAGTTTAAAGATCATCACAGGCGATAATAAGTTGGTTGCTGCTTATATGGCTGAAAAGATCGGTTTGGATAATCTGGTGGTGATATCGGGTGCAGAGATCAACAAACTAAGCCCTGATGAATTATTAGAAAAAGTGAAAACAGTAAATGTGTTCAGCGAAATTGAACCGCAGCAAAAAGAAAGCATTGTGAAAGCATTCCGTAAAGCAGGCAATACGGTTGCATACATGGGCGATGGCATTAATGATGTTGCCGCGATCAATGCAGCCGATGTAGGCATCAGCACCAACAATGCGGTTGATGTTGCCAAAGAAGCTGCTGATGTTGTTTTACTGGAAAAGGATCTCGCTGTTTTGAATGCAGGTATCGTAGAGGGCAGAAGAACATTTTTAAATACACTGAAATATATATATACCAATACCAGTGCAACATTCGGAAACATGTTCAGCATGGCAGGTGCCTCTTTGATATTGCCTTTCCTGCCCATGTTGCCGCAACAGATCTTGATGACCAATTTCCTGACCGACTTTCCATACATGGCAGTAGCAGCAGACAATGTGGATGAAGACCAATTAATGCAACCGCAACGCTGGAATATCAGTCAACTAAAAAACTTCATGATCGTATTCGGGCTGCATAGTTCTGTATTTGATTACTTAACATTTTATGCATTGTATAAATTATTTAAAGCCGATGCCGATCTGTTTCATACAGGCTGGTTCATTGAATCGATCCTTACTGAATTACTGATACTGTTTGTAGTAAGAACACATAAATCATTGTTGAAAAGCGCTCCAGGGAAACTATTGATAGGATTGAGTTTGTTGGCATTTGTGATAACTGTAGGTTTACCATTTACGCCGTTTGCAACTCAATTGGGTTTTGTAGTGGCTCCGTTCAAGTTGATGGCGATCATTACGGGCATTTTGATTTTATACGTGATAACCGCCGATATCATTAAAGTGATATTCTTTAAAAAAGTGGAGATCTAAAAGAAGCATTGTATGGCTTCCGTTGTTACTTCGATTATTATATATCATGGCTTGAACTTTCTTTATCACTACAACAGTTTATAAATAAAAAGAGTGAACCAAAATTGATTCACTCTTTTTATTTAATTCTTTCAGTTCTTATTTTGCATTGACTTCTTTCAATTTCATCATTGCAATGATCTGGCGCATATTATTTTCCATGCCTTCGGGACTGCCGTCTAAGAATATCACATTGCCTTTACCGAACTCTGCAAAATTCTTGATGGCTTCTGTCCACATACTGAACAAAATAACATTCGTATCCAGATTTGCTTCCTTCATTTGTTCAGCAGCCTGGCTCATACCTTTGGCCACTTCTTCCCTGAACAAAGCCACACCTTGTCCGCGTAAACGAGCTGCTTCTTTTTCAGCTTCGGCAGAGATCTTGATGGCATTACCTTCTGCTTCGGCTGCTTTTGTTTTTGTGATCAATAAAGCCTGACCTTCATTTTCTGCTGCGGCTTTCAAATTATTACTAGCCACAACCTTGCTCATGCTTTCCATGATCACCTGATCGAAAGTGATATCATTGATCTGCAGATCCTGCAGATGATAACCCCATGATTCCAGAGACTGATCGATCTGCCCTTTTACAAATTCAACGATCTCTCTACGGAGTAATAATATTTCCGCTTGTTTTTTGGTAGCAACAAATCCACGGATACTTCCTTCTACTGTTCTGATCAAAGCCTGCATCAGGTCTTTATCGCTAATAAATTTGAATGCCACATTCTTAATGTTCACTTCATCCTGATTGATAACCGAATACAGCAGCATACTTTTAAAATAAACATTGGCCTGATCGAGTGTTACGGCCTGAAATTCCAGCTCAACTGAACGGTTTTGAATGCTTACGCTTTTGAACACCTGTTCTATGATAGGGATCTTGAAATTCAATCCCGGACGAAGGATACGTTGGTATTTACCAAACATTGTTATCACCGCAATTGTTCCCTGATTCACTGTAACCAATCCACTGAAAATAATAAAGAGTACTACCAGTACCCACCAAAAATGCAAGAAGATATCCATAAAATTATATTTACATTATGAAGGTAGATAAATTAAAAATCAACTGAAATGATTTTTTATAAGCCCTTTATTCTGCCCAAACCTGAACCAAATGAACCAACATTTGAACAGCTTTTTGCATGTCCTTCACGCCTATCCATTCATGCTTGCTGTGAATAGCCTGCATTCCCGTAAATAGATTCGGGCAAGGCAAACCCATGAAACTTAGTCTACTGCCGTCTGTGCCGCCTCGAATGGGTTCATTTACAGCATTCAACCCAGCTCGTTTGTAGGCTTTTGCAGCATTGTCTACGATCTGAGGATGCTTGTCCAGCACCTCTTTCATATTCCTATATTGTTCCTGTACTTCAAATTCAAAACTTGCTTTGGGATATTTTGAAAGCACGGCAGTTGCAATATCTCTTAATTGCGCTTCATGTTTTGCAAGATTAGCAGTAATGAAATCACGAATGATGAATTCTATGGTTGCTTTTTCTGCCAAACCTTCCATGCGAACTGGGTGAATAAATCCTTCCCGCTTTTCAGTCGCTTCCGGTGCCAGTGATTCTTTAGGTAATGCCGCTAAAATTTCAGCAGCGATCTTTAATGCATTCAGCATTTTATTTTTTGCATAACCGGGATGAGCACTTACACCATGAATGCTGATGGTTACGGCATCGGCACTGAATGTTTCATCTTCCAGTGTACCGCATTCGCCTCCATCTAAAGTGTATGCATAATCAGCAGCCAATCTTTGCAGATCTAGTTTAGCAGTACCCTCTCCTATTTCTTCGTCCGGAGTAAACAATATCTTAATAGTGCCATGTTTTATTTCGGGATGCCCGATCAAATAATTTGCAAGGTCCATAATGATCGCTACCCCTGCCTTATCATCCGCCCCCAGCAAAGTATTACCACTTGCCGTTATGATGGAATGACCGATTTGTTCTTTCAGATAAGGATGATCTTTTATTGAAATGATCTGGGTTGAGTCATCAGGCAATATGATATCTTCTCCATTATAGTCCTTATGCAGTATGGGTTTTACATTAGTCCCACTGCAATCGGGTGCAGTATCAACATGACTGCAGAAACAAATAACGGGAATATTTTTATCGAAATTGGATGGGATGGTTGCATACACATATCCAAATTCATCTGCATGTGCATCTGCAATACCGATGCTTCGTAATTCAGTTGCTAGCAGATCGGAAAGCTGTTTTTGTTTTTCAGAACTTGGATGCTCATGGCTTTGCGGATCACTCTGCGTATCTATCTGCACATAACGCATAAATCTTTCTGCAACAGTGAATTTGTAATTATCGAACATGGGTGCTAATTTGTGAGCAAGTTAATTGAAACGATGAATAAAAAACCGCTGATTCAGCAGGGATGGATCCGTGCATTGCTGTTTGTAATACTCGGACTTCCGCTTACCTTGGTCATTGCATTTGCTATCGACATTGCTACGAATGGCATGTATGCCTATGATTATGCAAAAGGATCGGTTGATATTGTTTCATTTTTGGAAGATTATGTATTCAGGAATGCAGGCCTTATCCTGATGGTCTGGATCTTCAGGACCTTTATTGATAAACAATCGTTCTTTTCTTTGGGATTTTCATGGAAGGGGTATCAGTTGGATGCATGGACGGGTTTCTTCTCTGCTTTAATGATACTTTTTCTGGGCAGCATGATACTCGTAGCCAATCAAAACCTGTATTTCACCAATGCTTTTTTTAATCCGCTCAATATTTCCACTGGTGTACTTTTATTTGTGATCGTTGCATTCATTGAAGAGATCGTATTCCGCGGTTATTTATTGAATAATCTGTTGGAAAGCATGAATCAATGGTGGGCATTGATCTTAACGTCAGCACTGTTTGCATTCATGCATACACAAAATAATAATGTTACTTTTTTATCGATCGTTAATCTTTTTATTGCAGGCATGGTACTCGGTGTAAATTATATCTACACCAGAAATTTATGGTTCGCCATTTTCTTCCATTTCGGATGGAACTTTTTTCAGGGTACGGTATTGGGATATAAAGTAAGCGGTATTGAAACAGGAAGCAGCATCATGCAGCAAGGGCTCATGGGCTCTGAAACTATTACGGGCGGGGCATTTGGCTTTGAAGGAAGCATCCTTTGCAGCATTTTATTATTGCTGATGCTACTCATTTTTGCCTGGCGTTTCAGCAGGAAGATCAATTACTCGACAGAAGATTAATTTATTTCTGATCATTGGCTCCGACAAGTTCAGCTAAGGAATCTCTCGGACAACGTGATCTCATTTCTATGATTTCCGGCTAGTTAAAATGAACATTTAAAAGGAAGTATCATACACTATCAATACCCGATCTTTACAGTATCCATTCAATCAACTATTGTGTGGGTTTCCATATTTTAGGCTTTCTTTTGGTCGCTGATTATTAATCATATGTCAATCTGGCGCATACTCCTTAGATACTCCTTATATACTCCTTAGATACTCCTTATATGGTTCTTATAAATCCCTTCTATAATTCGTATGGATTTTATTGAAAATTGTCATTTTGTCTTGTGTTTTTGGGGATTTTTCCCGGGGTGTTCGCAGTGAGATCTATTTATTTTCCAAAATTTGAGTCTTTTTATTCGTTCAAATAATTTATCGATATTCGAACTGATGTTATGCTATTCTTTTAGAAGGGTTAGTCAGTATCTAAACAAACGCATAACAATATTTACCCCCTTCGTAATGTTCATTTAATTCGCCAAGGGGTTTATTTATTTTGCTGAATTTCTCTATTGCAAATACAAATTCTCTTTTCTATTTTGTTGTTCTAAAATAATCACCATCATGAAAAAAACGATTATCGCATCACTAGTGGGTGCTGTACTAATGTTCTTCTGGCAATTTCTTTCCTGGGGACCTACACAATTGCATCGTCCGGCGCAGGATTATACGCCGAAGCAAGACAGCATCATGGCTTATTTGAATACACAATTCTCTGAAGACGGAGGCTATTTATTACCTTCTTTCCCTAAAGATGCAAGCAGTGAAGTAATGGAAAAATCCATGGCCAGTTCAGTTGGAAAACCATGGGCCATCATCAGCTATCACAAAGCAATGAACATGAGTATGGGAATGAATATGGCAAGAGGCTTTTTGGTAAATCTTGTTATTCTTTGGCTTTTCTGCTGGATACTCAGTAAATCAAATATCACAGGTTTCGGAAGCATCCTGGCATTGAGCTTATTTGTGGGATTGATCGGATTTTTAAATGTTACTTATACCTATCATATCTGGTATCAGAGTCGTGATCTTAATGCGCATTTCATTGATACGATCGCAAGTTGGGGATTAGTTGGTGTATGGCTCGGCTTTTATTTAAAAAAGAAATGATCACAGATATTTAAAATAACAAACTTCAATTGATAAGTATGAAACCCAAATTATTATTAAGAATTGCGTCTGTCATTATTTTTTTGCATGCGATAGGTCATACTATTGGAGTGTATACCTGGAAGGATCCCAAAAGTCTTGTTCCTCAGCAAGTGATCGACCAAATGACGGGACAGAAATTCATCTTTATGGGGACGAATGCAACCATGGCTGCATTTTATGAAGGATTCGGATATGCTTCAACGATCGCTATGTTATTGGTGGTATCCATTCTTTGGATCACCGGTACTGCTGCAGAAAAAAATGCTTCGCTCTCTTCAAAAATTCTTTGGCCTGTTGCAGCTTTTCTTTTTTTAATGGGAATTGTGGAGATCATTTATTTTTTCCCAATGGCTGTAGCTTTCAGTTTTCTTGCTTTTTTACTTACAGTCGTCAGCATTTTTAAACTCAATAGATCAACAACCGAATAAATACAATTAAAAAGACCGATGAAAATTCATCGGTCTTTTACTTATTACTTAAAACTTATAACCTTCTACTTTTAAGGCATAATGATCAAAGGTTTTGCACCCTTGATCTCTACCAGTTCCAGATCGAATATTAATTCTTGTCCTGCCAAAGGATGATTGGCATCCAGTATCACTACTGATTCCTGTACTTCAACGATCACAACAGGAAAACTTTGTCCCTGGCCATTGTTCATATTCAATTGCATGCCCACTTCCGGAACCATATCTGCAGGAAATCTTTCTTTGGGAAATTCCATGATCATGTCTTCCTGTTTGGGTCCATATGCATCATCTGCAGGGATCGTTACAGTTTTCTTATCTCCCACAGCCATACCGGTAACACCGTCGTCAAAGCCGGGTATCACCATTCCGCTACCTACTTCAAACTCCAATGGTTCTCGTCCTTCAGAAGAATCGAAGGTTGTACCATCCACTAATTTACCATGATAGTGAACCTTGATGGTATCACCTTTTTTTACTTGTTGCATTGTACTTTTTTTTGTGTAATAAAATGTGGAATCCAGCTTTTATATCTTTTCTAAACTTGGTTTGCAGAAGTTCCCTTCAACCGAAGAACATGTTGATACAATAAAGAAAAAAACAACTAAAATCCGCTTGCAAAATACGCCTATACCCTATATCGGGCAAGTATTTTTAGTTAACTTTCCCCTTCTAATAATCAGTACATGAAAAAAGCATATCTCTTAGTCCTTGCATTATTATTGGTTACGATTAGTTTTTCTCAGCATAAGAAACAAAAAAAACATAGTAAAGAAACCAAAAAATCAGCCCCTATAAAGATCTCCGGCACCATTTTTCCCGGTGCTTATCAAACCGATCTATATCTGCCATTATTGAAGGATAAACGTGTAGCTGTATTTGCCAATCATACTGCCACCATCGGTAATTCTCATCTGGTTGATTCCTTACTAAAACTGGGCGTCAATATCACCGTGGCTTTTGGTCCGGAACATGGTTTCCGGGGTACTGCTGATGCAGGTGAGAAAGTAGAGAATTATACAGACTCAGCAACAGGAATCAATGTGATCTCTTTATACGGTAAAAAAAGCAGGCCTTCTGCAGAAGATCTGAAAGATGTAGATGTCATGCTCTTCGATCTGCAGGATGTGGGCACTCGTTTCTATACCTATATCTCTTCCTTGCAGGATTATCTGGAAGCGGCGGTATTGAATAATAAACCATTGATCGTTTTGGATCGGCCTAATCCCAATGGATTCTATGTGGATGGTCCTGTTCTGGATACAGCATTCAAAACGCATGTAGGTATGCAGCCCATCCCAACCGTTTATGGAATGACCATCGGTGAATATGCATTGTATCTGACTGCCGAACGTTTAAAATATTCTGCAGCATTACCCACTGCATTCGAAGCACTGTTTACTGATGACCTAGCAATCCGCAGAGCAAGCCAAAAATATTTTTCCAGTTTTTTCTCTGTCACCGGTGCGAAAAAGATAGAACCTCATTTCGATCTCATCATTGTTCCCTGCAAGAATTATTCGCATAGCAGTAAATATATACTTCCTGTAAAACCATCGCCCAATCTGCCTGATATGGCTTCGGTGTATTGGTATGCCAGCACTTGTTTATTTGAAGGAACGGTGTTGAGTGAAGGTCGCGGTACCGATCATCCGTTTTGCATTTTCGGACATCCAAGTTTACCCGACAGCTTATTCATGTTCAAACCAACAAGCAGAGATGGTGCCAAAGATCCTAAACTGAAAGATCAGGTCTGCCATGGATGGAGTGTTTACAATAGTGAGAATGATCTGGTATTGAAAGAAGTGAATAATAGGATCCAGCTGAAATATATCATGCAGGCTTATCAGCTTTTTCCTGATAAAGAGAATTTCTTTATCAAAGCAAAAAGCGGAAAAGAAAGAGATTCCTATTTCAATAAACTGGCAGGCAATGATGAGTTGATGCAACAGATCAAATCAGGTAAACCTGAAGCAGAGATCAGAGCAAGCTGGCAACCTAAATTAAATGCCTTTAAAGAGATCAGGAAATTATATCTGCTGTATCCTGATTTCGAATAAAGAATAGAACACAGATGACACTGATGAAACGGATTTGCACAGAACCAATGTTTTTTAATTGCATAAACAGATTCACCCTTATCTGTATTATCCGTGTCATCCGTGTTCCCATTAATTCTGCATTAGCAGATAAACAAAGTTGTTCTCTTACTTTTGCAGCATGAGTGAATCGCAAAAATCATTTTCTGAACTCCGCATCATATTCATGGGTACACCCGAATTTGCAGTGGCATCATTGGATGCATTGCTGTATGCGGGTTCTAATATCGTTGCCGTTGTTACCGCAGCAGATAAGCCGGCAGGAAGAGGTATGAAGCTGACTGAGAGTGCCGTGAAAAAATATGCTGTAGAAAAAGGTTTGACTATCCTGCAACCCGAGAAATTAAAAAGCCCTGATTTTATAGAAGCATTGAAAGCATTGAAAGCCGACCTGCAAATTGTTGTTGCTTTTAGAATGCTGCCTGAGGTGGTTTGGAATATGCCGCCCATGGGCAGCATTAATTTACACGGTTCCTTATTACCGCAATACCGCGGTGCAGCGCCTATTAACCGGGCAGTGATCAACGGAGAAAAAACAACGGGCGTCACTACTTTTAAACTGAAGCATGAGATCGATACCGGGGATATCTTATTGCAAAAAAGTTTCTCTATCGGAGAGGATGATACTGCAGGTGATGTACATGATAAGATGAAGATGATCGGGGCGGAATTATTGGTACAAACTGTCAAGGGCTTTACTGATGGAAGTTTAAACGAGATGCCACAACGGTCGACGGTCGACGGTCGACGGTCGACAGAATTAAAACACGCTCCGAAAATATTTACAGAAACCTGTAAGATCGATTGGAATAGATCAGTTGATGAGATATATAATTTAATTCGGGGACTCTCTCCTTTTCCGGGAGCATTTGGCTATTTGCATGATAAGATGCTGAAGATCTACCGCAGTAAAAAAGAAAATACGGTTCCCACACATTCTATCGGAGAAGCCGTGAGTGATGGAAAGACATTCTTAAAGTTTGCCTGTAAGAACGGATATATTCATGTAACTGAACTACAACTGGAGGGCAAGAAGAAAATGACTGTTGAAGACTTTCTCCGGGGTTATAAATTTTGATTCTCCTCTTTACAAACTAATAATTGATCGTAACAGCGAATTTAGTATCAGGGGCACCCAATACAGATGCTGCAGCATTGCTCATCCGAAGTATTAAACCATAATCTTCTTTTACATCGGGCAATGGTCCCAATACTTTCGCATACACTGTTTTTCTGTTGAAATTTATTTTCACGATCGTTCCAGCATCAATACTATTGATCAGGATATAATATTTTTTATCTAACCAGCCGCTGGCAGTTTTAAAAATGGATGCATCTCCGCTCAGTTCATTTTTCCCTTTTTGAAACTGTGCAGCAAAATAGCCTTCATCACCTATATTTTTTACATTGAAATTTGCATCCTCTTCTTCCTCCGTATTCTCACTGCTTACAATAGGTAAAGCAATTTTAGAAGCTGTATTTGTTGTTTCTTTTTTCTCCGGTACTGCTGTTTGCGGAGCAGGATTATTTTGCAATGGAATTGCTGCTGCTTTTGTTTCAGTTACGGCAGGTTTTTCTTGCTGAACGGCGTTCGTTGTTTGTTTTACCGCAACACTGTTTGACACGGGTGTTTTATTTTCCACCGGTTTGGCAGCCTGTTGCTGAACTGCTGGAGCAGATTGCTTTTCTGCCGGCTTTGATGCTGCAACAGTTTTGGGTTCCGGCTGTTTTACTGCTTGCTGTGCCGTTGTATTGCTCTGTTTCTCTACAGTTTTTGCTGTAGTTGGGGGTTTGCTTTCAACTTGTTTTGGTATGCTTTGCTGAACAGCGACAGCGGTAGGTTTTTCAGGTGTTTTAATTTCTGGTTCTGCAGCGTTTCTTGCTGCCTGTTCTTTTGTTTGAGGAATGATAATGAGCTTTTGATTTTCCTGAATATTATCGCTCCGAAGATCATTCCATGTTTTCAATTGAGCAACGGTAACCCCATATTTTTTACTGATACTGTATAGGGTTTCTTTGGGTCCAACTACATGGAGTTTAGCATCCATGTCTTTTGCTGAAGCAGGTTTTGCTGCTGAACTTTTTTCAACTGCAGCTTTAGAACTTGTTGATCCTGCAACCGGGATCTTGATGGTCTTTCCTATCTGCAAAATAGATCGCTCGGTCATCCCATTGGCACGCATGATATCACCCACTGTTGAATGATAATGTTTAGCGATTCCCGATAATGTTTCACCCGATTTTACCAAATGCTTCAGTTCTTGCTGCGCTGATACGGCCCATGAGATCATCATCACCCATAAAAAGAGAACAAGACTTTTATTCTTCAATACCATAGATCTATTTTTGAATCGCGTAAAATTAACGCGTTGTGTTATTATAAATTCAATTTCTTATAAACAGCAATTTGTAATGGTTCGAGTGCCTCACCATGACAAATTGCTGTTACACTGAGCCTGTCGAACTGTTTATGTTTATTGATATAACCCGATAAAATTAATCTTTTAAAATTCTCCATTCCTGCGGATAATAATTATTTATCCTGTTAGGTAAAACTTTTATCCATCCCAGGGGCAATCCACCATATTTTACCAGTGTCCAGCCTTTGGCAGCCGCTGTTACAAACTCTTTTCTTTTTAAATATTGCAATGCATCTTCCTTTGATAATTCAATACTTGCAAGGTTTTGCAGAGGGATCAGACTAACAGCCAGTTCATGAGACGGAATAAAATCTTTCCCTTTGATCGTACCCAATTCCACTCCCGCTTTTTTGATATAGAGATGTTTGGCCAATTGCTTCAATGCTGTTAACCAGGTTTCTTTGATAGCCCTCAATGCATCATTTTGTTTGAACAGTTTATATGTTGCAGGCAAAGGAATAAAGGATTGCAATTGTTCTAATTCCTGTTTATTTGGAAACTGTAGCGTTTGTTCCTGATGATAAGCGTCTTCTTCCCCGTTTGTTTTTCTAAATGCTGCAATAAAAAATCCTTCACCTTTTATTTTATCCGGATAAAAGCGATAACCGTAAGCCTGCTGTTTATCGCTTTGTACTTCCACAATTCCCCAATCGGTCGACGGTTGACAATGGACGGTTGACAGTTGACAGTTCTCCACCAACCAATCAAGTACATCCTCATCTTCCTGTTTGGAATAGGAACAGGTGGAATAAATCAATATCCCATTCTGTTTGAGTGCAGGCAACACATCTGCAACAATTCTTTGCTGGCGAAGACTGCAGAGTTTTACATTTTCTTCGCTCCATTCATTCACTGCAGTTGGGTCTTTACGAAATAAACCACTACCGCTGCAGGGTGCATCAATCACGATCAGATCAAAATAGTTTTCCAGTCGCTGAAAATCTTTGGGATCATTATTGGTAACGACTATATTATCTGCCCCCCATTTAATACAGTTTTCAGTGAGTATCGCAGCCCTTGATTTGATCACTTCATTGCTAACAACCAATCCATTCGTGAAGTATGAAGCCAGTAAAGTTGATTTACCTCCCGGTGCTGCGCAGAGATCCAATACTTTTTGTTGTGATGATGCTCCAATAGTTTGTTTCAGCATTTCCCATAAGAACATACTGCTGGCTTCCTGCACATAGTAGGCGCCGGCATGAAAGAGTGGATCGAAGGTGAAGAAAGGGCGTTCGGGGAGATAATATCCATGCGGACACCAGGGAACTGCGGTGGACCGTCGACCGTCGACCGTCGACCGATGATCTCGTTCAATGAATGTTTGCTTCTCCGGATTAAGCCTTATGGAAGTTACCTGCTCTCCCGAAACATGGACTGCCTCAAAAGACTTTACGTTAAAGCCTTTGATGCCTTCTAATGACTGAATGAGTTGGGGTGGTAACACAGGGCGAAGATAAGTGTTGAATAGCAATAGGTCTCAGCGACTATAATTGCTAAGATGTTGCAGGCTTATTCTTTAATCCCGAAGGGATTATATGTTTATAGCAATTCATGTTTTATTCGACCCCGATGGGGTCGTAAGTTCTTTTCATTCATTTCTTCTATAAACATTTGAACCCTTTGGGTTCAGGTTTCATTTCGTTTTATTTCAAAACAGGCAAAATGATCCTTGATTGATTATGATACACACGGATCGTTGATTTAATAAAATCAGCATCCTTGCAATGATAGATATCTACAAACTGCTGCGGGTTTCTGTCCACCAACGGAAACCAGGTACTTTGTACCTGCACCATGATGCGATGCCCTTTCTGAAAAGTATGCGCCACATCGGGTAATGTATATTTTACTTCGGTTGGTTTGTTAGGTGTAAATGCTTCGGGTTTTTCGAAACTGTTTCTGAAACGGCCACGCATCACTTCTCCGCGTACCAGCATTTGATAATTGTTCATAATATAACCCCCTCCGGCTCCCCCTGAAGGGGAAGTGTAAGAAAAATCATCCGGGAAAACATCAACGAGTTTCACAATAAAATCTGCATCGGTTGTTGAAAGACTTACGAAAAGATCAGCTACTAAGGGACCGGCTAATGTTACATCCTTATCCAAGATCTCTGTTTGATAAGTGAGCACGTCTGTTCTTTTAGAAGCAAATCGCTGATCATCATCCATGTATTCTCTTGTTCTGCCTACAGCCAGTTCACCCGTATAGGGAACGGGTTTGGCAGGATCACTTATATATTCATCCCATGTTGCATAAGGGGAGATCAATGGAACGACTTGCGATAAATAACCGCCTTTACGCAAAGCCAGACTTTGTGTTTCTATATTCTTTGGAGGCCATTGATCGAACTGCCGCCATTTATTTTCTCCACTGAAAAATATATTGGCTTCTGCAATTTTATCAACCGAACCCTTTCCTTTTAAATAGTAATTGAAATAAGGGACTTCAATATTTTGCGTATACCATTCTGCCGTGTTGCTGCCAAATTGAACATTGCCTAAATGGGTACCGTCGCCGCTGGACCATTGACCATGATACCATGGGCCGAGCACCAGTTTATTATTGTTCTTTGCTTTTGCTTCAATGGCTTTGTATAAATTTTGCGCCCCAAATGCATCTTCGGCATCAAATAATCCGCCTACTACTAAAGTGTTTGTATTGGCAGATATATGCTGTACAAAATTTCTCGTGTTCCGAGCTTTCCACCAATCATCTAGATTGGGATGTGCATAGAGGTCTTTCCAAAAAAGGATACTATCACTCATCAGCTTGGCAAAATTTTGCAAGGAACCTGTTCGTAAATAAAATTCATAATTGTCTTTGGTAGGGAAATCAAATCCTTTGGGGCCAACAGTTGTTGGGAAGGGTCTTGGTTTACCGAATCCGCTGTAAAAAGCAAATGCATCAAAGAGCATGAAAGCACCATTGTGATGGAAGTCATCGCCCTGAAACCAATCTGTAACAGGTGCCTGCGGGCTTACAGCCTTTAGTGCAGGATGATTACTTAATGCCGCTTCGGTAGAATAGAAGCCGGGATAAGAAATACCGAACACACCCACATTGCCATTATTATTCTCCAGATTTTTAACAAGCCAATCAATGGTATCATAAGTATCGCTGGCTTCATCAATATCGGTCTTTGATCTTTTATTTTCGATATAGGGGCGGATATCTACGAAAGTTCCTTCGCTCATCCAGCGACCTCTTACATCCTGTACCACGATGATATAGCCTTCTTTCAGGTATTCTCTATACTGATTGTGGTAATACCTCGCACTGTAATTACTTTCTCCGTACGGTGCACAACTGTAGGGTGTGCGGGTGATGAGTATGGGATGTTTTTCGGTATTGTCTTTCGGAATATAGAGCACAGTAAAGAGTTTCACGCCATCGCGCATACTGATCGTGATCTCCTTTTTTGTATAGTTATTTCTGAACCAGGCAGAATCTACTTTTTGTGCGATACTAATAAAGGGCAGTAATAATAGGATCCATACTAATTTTTTCATGATGTGCTTTATTTGGGAATATTGAATATAAAGAAGATTGTTGGAAAATAAAATAATTAAGAAACTACCATTATAATGAGCCTTACCCTAAGCTGTTTCAATAATACCTTCTTCTTGCCTTGTTCGTACCTGCTTCGGAGTAAGTCCGTTAATTAAGGGACTTGCTCCGAACAAGACATGAAGAGAATAGGTGAAAATCCGCTCTCGGATGCTTTTGATCGGTGTTCTATTCCTTTTTTCTGAAGGATCCGGGTTTGGTTGCTTTCTTTTTTAAAAAAATGCGATTGAAATAGGTCAAGGAATCAAAACCTGATTCGTAAGCGATCTGTTCGATCAACATATCTGATTCTATCAAGAGCTGACAGGCATGCGCAATTCGAATATCATTGACATAATCTGAAAACGTTTTCCCGGAAACTCTTTTAAAGAATTTACAAAATGCGCTTTCTGATAAGTGTATCAAAGAGGCTGCTTCCCGCAGGCTGATAGCATTTTTAAACTGCTGCTGTACATATTGAAACACTATATTGATCCTTTGTTGATTTTGGTTGCCTTTAATGGGCCTAAAGCCGGGTGTGGCTAATGAAATGGTTCTGCTGTTACTCAGTTTTTGCAAGAGAGACAATAGGGAAGTGATGGAATCAACCCCGGTAGTTTGCAATATCTGATGAAGATCAACAGCTAACTCTTTACTCTTTTGATAAGAAAATTTCAATCCTTTATCCGCTTTCCTCAGAAGCTTTTTGATATCGGCCATCTCCGGATACTGCAGCATAGGCTCTATGAAATTCAGAGAGAACTGGATCACAATGGCTCTGCAATTATGTTCACTCTTCTTTTCTGTGAACCAAGTATGTGGTAGTGAGGGTCCGAGCAGAGCCAGGTCACCCTCATCAAAATTTTCATAGCTATCTCCTACCAATCTTTTACCAGTTCCCTTAACAATATAGGTCAACTCATATTCCGGATGATAATGCCAGAAAAAATCGAATGAAGGAAGCTTCACTTCATAACATAAAAAGGAGCGGTTGTTGTTTTGTTGAGATAGTAGTTCCAGCTTTGCTCTCATACTATATTAAAGTATTTTATCAGCTTTTGGGTATTACTTGTCAATATAGTGCTATTTTTTGGATTATCAGTACTGATCACCCAATAAGAAACTGCCTAATTTTGTTACTACCGATAAAAAATTACCCATGAAAAGATCGCTTGTTTTATGCATTTTATTTTCGATTGTGATACATGCATCAGCACAAATAAAAAAAGAAAGTGCAACGACGCTTCCAAAAGTTGCTGCAGGTACTTTACAAAGAATTGAAAACTTTCCATCAAAATATGTGGAGGCCAGAAATGTGGATGTATGGTTGCCTGAGGGGTATTCATCAAAGAAAAAATATCAGGTATTGTATATGCATGATGGCCAGATGTTGTTTGATAGCAGCAGCAACTGGAATCATCAGGAATGGCAGGTGGATGAAACTGCCAGCAAGCTGATCAAAGAAAAGAAAGTGCAACCCTTTATAGTGGTGGCAATTTTTAATACAGGAACAAAAAGGCATAGTGATTATTTTCCACAGAAACCATTTGAAGCATTTACAGTACAAAAACAGGATTCAATCTATAATGCCAATAGAACGAAAGGGAATCCAATCTTTTCAGGCAAAATTCATTCAGATGATTATTTAAAGTTTATCGTGAATGAATTAAAGCCTTTTATTGACAGTGCTTACTCTACATTGAAAAACAGGCAACATACATTTATTGCGGGTAGTAGTATGGGCGGACTGATCTCTATGTATGCCATTTGTGAATACCCCAATGTGTTTGGGGGAGCTGCCTGTTTATCAACACACTGGCCGGGTATATTTACGCTAGAAAATAATCCTATCCCTGATTCATTTTTAAGTTATCTGAAGAATAATCTACCCTCTCCTAAAAAACACAAATTATATTTTGATCACGGAACTAAAACGCTGGATGCTATGTATGATCAGTTTCAAATAAGGGCAGATCAAATCATCACAGATGGCGGCTATACCTCTGCCAACTTTATGACCAAAGTATTTGAAGGAGATGATCATTCAGAAAAAGCCTGGGCAAAACGCTTTGATATACCATTGTTGTTTTTACTTAAGAAATGAATATGAAAAAGTATACGTTTTACCTGTTGCTCTTTTTAGTGCTGAATGATCTTCCTGCAGTGAGTCAAATCAATTCTTCAGATCAGCTTTTTATAACTAACACAAAAAAGCTGATCACTTCTTTGAAGCAAAACGGGCTCTCTATCTCAGAGAAAGATCAGCTTGCTTTAGAGAATGGGATCGCTAAAAAAAATGACAATGCCATTGTTTCTGTGTTAGATCGTTATACGCTTTTAAAAATAGATATTACTGCAGATAAGAAAATGGCGGTTGAACAATCAATGATCAAACCTGTTTTAAAACAAAATGGATGGACCAGCTATTTGATCAAATTAAAAAATAACAGTAGTATTCATCAAAAGTTAGAAGTAGCCAGTGAGGAAGCAAAAGCTGTTTATGACGGAGGTGAAAAGATTTATGGAATGGGAGGCGACAGTAAAGGAACTGTTGTAACGGGTGAAGACATAAAAAACAGGTGGCTGGATTTTACCCTTTTCTCAGAATATCCCTTGACAGATACATTATCGGGAAGCAAAGTTGAATATTTTATCATTCAATTGTATAGCAGAGATTCCGGGACAAGAAATGCTGCATTTTATTTCCATTTCGGTGATTCGGTAAATGAAAATAAAACGAATGTCCTATTTACCTGTCTGGCTGCTCATCCAATTAAATTATCCATTCTTGACTTTGATCATACAGCTACTGCGGCATCTTTGCTGATCAAAGATGCATATGGACATATACTTCCATCTTATACAAAAAGATTAGCACCGGATCTGTTTTTTGAATCGCAGATCTATCGATATAATGGAGATAGCGTTTATTTACCATCGGGAAACTATACTGTAGAATATAATCGCGGTGCGGAATATATAAAAGGCAGTAAAAAATTTGAGGTAAGAAACTTACCCAATCAATCTCTTGGCATCAGTTTAATACGCTGGATAAACCCCAATAAAATGGGCTATTACTCCGGTGATTCACATATTCATGCTTCGGGTTGTTCCTATTATACTTCACCAACACAAGGCGTTAAGCCCGATGACCTGATCTATCATGTAGTTGGCGAAGGCGTGAATGTGGCTTGCATTCTTATCTGGGGAAGAGGTTACGAATATCAAAAGCAATTCTTTGAAGGAAAAGACAACAAGCTTTCTACTAAAAATAATTTATTGCATTATGATATGGAAATCTCCGTATTTCCATCGGGTCATGCAGGACATTTAGTTCTATTAGGGTTAAAAGATCAGAATTATCCAAACACAAAAGAGATAGATAATTGGCCAACTTATACGATCCCTATTCTTAAATGGGCTAAGGCACAGGGAGCCGTTACAGGGTATGCCCATTCTGGACTTGGCTTGGAAGTGCAAAACGATTCATTACCTAATTATGCATTACCAAAGTTCGACGGCATTGGTGCCAATGAATACATTGTATCGGTCACACAAGATCTTGTAGACTTTATTTCTGCATTGGATACACCACCCATCTGGGAATTGAATATCTGGTATCATACATTAAACTGTGGCTTCCGAACCCGAATGGTTGGTGAAACTGATTATCCTTGTTTGAGTGATGATAAAATAGCTCATGGCAGAACCTACGTTAAATTAGATAAAGAGCTGAATTATTCAGATTGGATCGAAGGATTGAAAAGCGGCAGGTCTTATGTATCAGAAGGGAAAAGTCATTTAATGGATTTTAAGGTAAATGATGTTGAAATTGGAACACAAAATAGTGAAGTCAATTTAACACATAGTTCCACGGTAAGAATATCTGCAAAGGTCTCTGCCTTATTAAATGAAAAAGAGGATTCCACAATTAAGCCTTTGGATTACCATAAAGAAATATGGTCGCAAAAACCATTTTGGGATTTAGAAAAAGGGAGAATAAAAAATTCAAGGACAGTTCCTGTTGAATTGATCGTGAACGGAGAAGTAGTTGAAAAGAAAATTGTTTCGGCTGATGGAAAGATGCGGGATATTTCTTTTGAAACAATGATCACTAAAAGCAGTTGGGTTGCTATACGAATTTTACCATCTTCTCATACCAATCCGATTTTTGTTTTAGTAAATAAAGAACCCATCAGAGCCAGTAAGAAAAGTGCAGAGTGGTGTTTAAAAGCAGTTGATATATGTTGGGCACAAAAGCAATCGCAGATCGCAAAAGAAAGTAAAGAAGAAGCAAAAAAACTTTATGATCTTGCAAGACTGACTTATAAAAGAATAATTGCAGAGTGCATCAATTAAGAAAATACTATTCATGAGAAAATTACTGACTGAGATCAGAAATTGCAGGGTATGTGAAAAGCATCTTGAGTTTGGTGTCAATCCTATTATTGCAGCCAGCCTCAAAAGCAGGATCGTTGTTATTGGTCAGGCCCCGGGAAGGATCGTTCACGATACAAATATTCCCTGGAATGACAAGAGTGGCGATAATCTCAGAAACTGGCTGGGCATTGATAAAGTTCTATTTTATAATGCCGAATTTATTGCTTTGATGCCCATGGGGTTTTGTTATCCCGGAAAAAATAAGGCAGGCGATCTGCCACCAAGACCCGAATGTGCCCCTTTATGGCATCATCTGTTGTTAGCATCAATGAGTCAGGTAAAACTCATCTTACTGATAGGTCAATATGCACAGAATTATTATTTAGGTGAAAAAACAACATTAACCGAAACGGTCAGGAATTATAAGACCTATTTACCAAAGTTCTTTCCATTGCCACACCCCTCCCCAAGAAATAATATATGGCAGGCTAAAAATGATTGGTTTGGAAAAAAGGTTTTACCTGATCTGAAAAAACATGTACAACATATATTGGAATGATCAATCAATAGGAATGAAAACGAAACTATTTTTATGCGTGCTTTTGTCGTTGATCTCAACATTAGTGACTGCACAAAAAACAGATTATACAAAGTGGGTGAACACATTCATCGGTACAGATGGAACAGGCCACACATTCCCCGGCCCCTGTTTGCCATTTGGCTTGGTGCAACCGGGACCTGATAATAGAGATAAAGGTTGGAATTATACCAGTGGTTATCAGTATAAAGATTCGATCATTCAAGGTTTTTCCCAAACAAGGGCCAATGGATCGGGCATCAGCGAATTTGGTGATGTTTTATTACAACCTTTTACTGAAAATAACAATAACAACTTTAGTGTAACTTATTTAAAAGCTACTGAAAGATCTTTTCCCGGTTATTACACGGTAACGTTGAGTAATAAAATAAAAGTAGAATTGACCTGCACTGAAAGAGTTGCCTTTCATCAATATACTTACCCAAATGCTCAAGCGAATGTATTGGTTGATCTGCAACACGGGCTTCGCTTTTTAACTGATTCTTTGGTGTTAGAAAGTGAGGTGAAGATCGAGGATAATAAAACCATCATCGGGTATTGCCACACAAAGAATTGGGTGGATAGAAAATACTTTTTTACCATTCAATTCGATCAGCCATTTGTTTCATCAGTACAATTAAAGAAGGAATCAAAGGAAAATGCCCCACGTTATATTCTGAATTTTAATTTGAAAGATAAGATCCTGCAAACAAAAATTGCATTATCAACTGTAAGTATTTCTGGGGCAAAACTGAATTTGCAAAAAGAATTACCGGGATGGGATTTTACTCAAACAGTTAATCATGCAAAAAATATTTGGAATAATTATTTAAGCCGAATTGAAATTGAAGCTCCTCAAAAACAAAAAGAGATATTTTACACTTGCATGTACCGCTTGTTTATTCAGCCAAGCAATATTGCTGATGTTGATGGGAAATACAGAGCCGCTGATGATTCGATACGAGTAGCAGAGAATAAAGCATATTATTCAACCCTTTCTTTATGGGATACATACCGGGCAGCACATCCATTGTACACCATCATCGCTCCGGAAAGAGTGAACGGCTTTATTAGAACATTGATCGCCCATTCAAAAGCTGCAGGCTTTTTACCTATTTGGAACGCATGGGGAAAAGATAATTATTGCATGATCGGTAATCATGCCATTCCTGTTATTGTTGATGCTTACAATAAAGGTTTTTCAGGATTTAATGCGAAAGAAGCATTGGATGAAATGATAAAGACCACGTCACAAAATCATTTCAACAGTAATTGGAGATTATTGAATCGATATGGTTATTATCCTTATGATAGTTTGGATAATGAATCAGTTTCACGAACATTAGAACATGGTGTGGATGATTATTGTGTGGCAACAATGGCTAAAAAATTGGGCAATAAAGAAATCGCTGAAACTTATTTTAAAAGAGCATTGTACTATAAAAACGTTTATGATCCTTCGACGAAACAAATGCGTGGGAAAGACAGCAAAGGCAATTGGAGAAACCCTTTCAATCCGTTAATGGCTACTTCACCAATGAGTAATCCGGGTGATTACACAGAAGCCAATGCCTGGCAATATTTCTGGACACCGGCGCAATATGATATAAATGGAATAATGGAATTGTTAGGGGGAAGAAAAAATCTCACTGCACAATTGGATAGTTTTTTTACGGTTCAAACACCTGATCCAAATAAATATTTAGGTCAGGAAGCTATGATCGGTCAATATGCACATGGCAATGAACCGAGTCATCATATTGCTTATTTATATGCCTATTCTGAAACACCAAAAAAGGGACAAAAATATATACACCAAATTATCAATGACTTTTATAACAATACACCGGATGGAATGATCGGCAATGATGATTGCGGGCAAATGAGTGCCTGGTATATCCTTTCTACTCTGGGTTTTTATCAGGTTAACCCTGCAAATGATGAATTTATATTGGGTGCGCCACAGGTAAAGAAAGCAGTCATTCATTTTGCTACCGGAAAGCAATTTATCATTGAAACAGAAAATTATTCTGCTCAAAATATGTATGCAAACGAATCATATTTAAATGGAAAAAAGCTGATCAAGCCTTCTATCAATTATAAAGAAATCATGAATGGTGGTAGAATAAATACTAAAATGAGTGCCCATTAAAATCTAAGCAATGAAAAAGATATTACTATCCTGCTTTATTACTATTTCAGTTTCTGTTTTGTCACAGTCAATAGCTTTAAAAGAAAAATTGCAGCAACTTCCTTTTGGAGAGATCAAACCTTCAGGCTGGATCAAAGTACAGATGCAAAAAGACATGGCAGGATTTGTAGGCAATTTAGATCAATTGGTTCCAACATTGATCAATGATCCTATATACGGAGAAGGAAGAATACAGAAACACAGTAAGGCAAAGGATCTGGGCAATTTGAAATCAGGAGATGCAGGGGGTGATGATCAGTACAAATGGTGGAATAGTGAAACACAATCGAACTGGTGGGATGGTTATATCCGCAATGCTTTATTGTTGAACGACACAAAAGCCATTGAAAAAATAAAGAAGTATATCGACAGAATTTTAGCTACACAAGACGCGGACGGATATTTAGGAATTTATGATAAAGAATTACGTTACCAATTCACTGCAGAGAATGGCGAGCTATGGTCGAAAGCAACCTTGTATCGCGGCCTATTGGCGTATTACGAATACACGCATGATCAAAAAGTCTGGAATGCATTATTGAAGGCAGTGGATAATGTGATGCAGCATTATCCCATCGATCATTCGGATCCTTTTAATGTGGGCAAGGGTTTCTCCGGAGGAGTGGCGCATGGTCTCACGTTTACAGATGTTTTAGACAGAATGCAGCAGCTGACAGGAAATAAAAAGTACGGGGATTATGCTTTATTCCTTTACATGAATTTCAGCAACAATTTCAGTTCTGAGAAAGATGTGCAGCTTGCAAATATTTTTAATCCTGATTATAAACTGCAGTCACATGCTGCACATACCTACGAACATCTGCGACCTTTGGTCGTTGCTGCTTATGCAAACGGAAATGCAGAGCTGCAAAAGGCTTTAACCATTTATCTTGCCAGAATAAAAAATACAACAACTATTACAGGCGGCGCCATTGGTGATGAATGGATCGGTGGCAGGTCTGCCAATAGCAGTTCAGTCGGATATGAATATTGTTCCCTACAGGAACTGATGAATAGTTATACGGTCTTGCTTCAAAAAAGCGGCAACCATCAATATGCTGAAAATGCAGAGAACATTTTCTATAACGCTGCACAGGGTAGCAGAGATCCTGATCATTCGGGCATTGCTTATTTAAAGACGGATAATTCTTATGAAATGATGGGAACAAAGAATGGTGAAGTGGAAGCGGGCAGAAATCAAACACGTTATAAGTATTCGCCTGCACATCAGGATGTGGCGGTATGTTGTAATCCCAATGCAGGAAGAATAACAGCATATTTCATTCAATCTTCTTGGCTGAAAGAAACGGATAGCATCCTTGTTGCAGCATTGCTGGCTCCTACTGTTGTGCATACTTCCATTAAAAATGTGAAGCTTACTATTGAAGAGATCACAAATTATCCTTACAATAACAATTTTTCTTTTAAAATAAATCCTGCTAAAAATATCCGCTTTACACTAAAGATCAGAAAGCCTGATTGGGCAGGCAATATCATCACAAAAGAAAAATACAGTATTGACAACGGGTATATTCTTATCAACAGGATATTCAATAGAAATGACAGTGTTAGTATAGATTTTTCTGCTGACGTAAAAATCAGGGAAGACAATAACCATGAAAAATATTTTACTTACGGTGCATTGGTTTTTGCTAAACCGATCGCAGCAACCGCAATAAAAGGTAAAATATACCTTGCAGATTTTTCGGATTGGATGTATAAACCCATCAGCTATACAAGCTATTCTTACGTTGATGGCAATCAGGCATCTTATGAAAATGGGAAGATCATCGTATCACTAAAAAATCAAAGCAATAATAGCATTGAAAAAACAGAACTGATCCCTATGGGAAAAACAGTGTTGAGGCAAGTGAGCTTTAAATAAGATAATTACTTTGAAAATGCTTTGGCAATTTCAGCACCCAGTTTTGCATTGTTCTTTATTAAAGCAATATTGGCTTCCAGGCTTTCACCTTGGGTATGTTGAGCGATCCATTGCAATAAGAAAGGTGTTACTTCTTTTCCTTTGATATTTTTTTCAGCAGAGGCCTGCAATGCAGCATCGATATGCAGTTTCATTTCATTGGCTTCTATTTCCTGATGAGCAGGAACAGGATTGGCAATTAAAACAGAACCCTCTAAACCTAATGCCCACTTGGTTTGCAGCATTTCTGCTATTTCTTTTGGGGAATCTAAACGAAGCGGTGAATCCAATCCGCTTCGACGGGAATAAAAACTGGGAAATTCAGTTTGTCCGAATGTTACAACAGGGATCCCTTTGGTTTCCAGATATTCTAACGTGAGTTCAATATCCAAAATAGATTTTACACCGGCAGAGATGACAGCAACAGAAGTGTTTTCCATTTCAGTTAGATCGGCAGAGATATCCATGCTTTTTGCTGCACCGCGATGAACCCCTCCGATACCACCCGTTACAAAGATCTTTATTCCAGCCTTCGATGCGATACGCATGGTGGCAGCAACTGTAGTAGCGCCGTATAATTTTTTAGAGATGACATAGGGCATATCACGCAGGCTCACTTTCCATACTTCTTTGGCCTTACCGAAGAATTCAATTTGGTGGGCAGATAATCCCACAAAACATTTCCCTTCGAATATGGCGATGGTGGCCGGTATGGCGCCGTTATCTCTAACTGTTTGTTCAACAGCCAATGCAGTCTCCACATTTTTAGGATAGGGCATACCATGAGAAATGATGGTTGATTCTAATGCAACAACAGGTTTGCCTTTTTGTAATGCATCAGCAACTTCGGGATGTATTTGAAGAAAAGGATTGATCATTGTTGAATAAAGTTATGCTGTACAAGTGTGCAATGCAACGAAAGTTTAATTAAGAAATTGAAGCCGGAAACAAAAAAATACACTGCAATTTAAATCGCAAGTCCACTTCTACCCTATACCCTCTACCTTCTACCTCATACCTTCTCCCTTCTAATAATATTTAGAAACCAGTTGCAGTAATTTTTCCTGATTGAGATGGGTAGCAATGGCACCGTTTACCTGCAATATTTCGGCAGATAAAGTATGTGCAATGCGCAGGCTTTCTTCATGGGATTTGTTCAGATATTTTGCCAGAATAAATCCCGAAACAGAACCATCACCTGCACCGGTACAGTCTTTTACTGTTGCATCGGGAGCAGCCAATGTGAGGGATTTATCCTTACTGAAAAAGGAAGAGCCTTCTGCACCTCTGTGTAGCCAAATATTTTGTACGCCCCTGCTCAACAATTCGTCTACCTGCTCCTGAATGGTTGTTGCTGTTGGACTGCATAAAACCGGCAATTCGTCTTCGTTGGGTGTAATCAAGTACAAGCCATCCAAATTAGCATCCCGATATTTTTCGGCAGGCGGAACAGAAACCGGTTCTATAATAAAAGGTATACCACTTGCAATACTAAACTCAAGCAACCATTGTGCTGTTTCTACATTAATATTCGCATCAGCCAATATGCAAGAGGCTGTTTCTAAAAGCGCTTTGTTTTTTTCTAAATGTTCGGGTGTAATTAAGTGTAATGGCGGATTGGTAAGAAAGGCAGTAAATAATGAACCATCCTGATTCAAGATGCCTGTGTATTTTCCGGTGAGTGCAGAAGTAGTAATAGCTGCATCTAATTGTATACCCGTGTATTCGCAGATGGTCTTTAACCAGTCGCCCTCTCCATCGCTACCAAACACGCTGATCAACTGAACGGGAACACCTAATAATGCCAATTGGTGTGCTATATTTCTGCTAACGCCACCGGCACTGCGATGAACGGTTCCTTCATTGGTAGTTGCTAAAAGAATGGGATGGCTGGCATGGTATAATTCATCTACCAGTGCTGCGCCGATGCAAATTACAGGGTTTGACATAGCTGCAAAAGTAATCGAGCAGCATTAATAAAATATGATAATCCTCAGAAAGAATTATACATTTTTGATCTCTGCGATCAATTTCTGCAAAGCAGCTTTTGCATCACCAAAGAGCATAGATGTTTTGGGCTGATAGAACAGATCGTTCTCGATACCCGCATATCCGGGTTTCATGCTACGTTTATTCACGATCACGGTTTTAGCTTGTTCTACTTCTAAGATAGGCATACCGTAGATGGGTGAAGAAGGGTCATTTTTGGCAGCTGGATTCACCACATCATTGGCACCGAGTATCAAGACAACGTCGGTTGATTTAAATTCGTCATTGGCATTTTCCATTTCAAGTAGTTTATCATAACTCACATCTGCTTCAGCCAATAAAACATTCATATGGCCGGGCATACGTCCTGCCACAGGATGAATCGCATATTTTACTTCCACTCCTTTTTCTTCGAGTAATATCTCCAGTTCATGACAGGTATGCTGTGCCTGCGCAACGGCTAATCCATAACCCGGAACAATGAATACTTTTTTGGCATAACTCATAAGCATGGCTGCATCGGTAACAGAAATTTCTTTATAATTACCTGCCTGTTTTGCAGGGCCACCGGCTACTGCATGTTTTGTTCCGAATGAACCAACCAACACATTCATTAAGCTTCGGTTCATGGCTTTACACATCAATATCGTTAAGAGTGTACCGGCAGCGCCTACCAGGATACCACCCGTAAGCATGACTTTGTTGTTGTATAAAAATCCACCGCATGCTGCGGCCACTCCTGTAAATGAATTCAACAATGAAATCACAACAGGCATATCAGCACCGCCAATAGGCAATACGAACATCACACCATACACTAATGCAGTAAGTATGGTTATTAAAAACCAGATATTAGTAACGGATGTATTGGACCAATAGGTAAGGCCGGCAACAACCATGATAAAACCAAATACCAATAGGTTTACGATATGCTGACCCTTGAATGTAAAATCTTTGATACGACCATTCAACTTACCCCATGCGATCATACTTCCTGCAAAAGAAACACCACCGATGATGGCACCGGCGCTGATCGTAAAATAATGACCGAAAGGAACAACGGCTGCAAAACTGTTTGAATCTAACCTGAATTCGCGATACACATGATCAAACTCAACAGCAGAGATCAATGCAGCACAGGCACCACCCATACCGTTGAACAAACTTACCATTTCGGGCATGGCTGTCATCTTTACTTTTTTTGCTGCAAGCGTACCAATGATGGAACCTATGATCAGACCTGAGAAGATCCATGCGTAATTATGCAGGCCTTGTCCGTCTTCAGTTTCATACAAAAAGATGGTTGCAAAAATGGCGATGCTCATACCCCCTGCTGCGATCAGATTTCCTTTGCGTGCTGCTAAAGGATTAGACAGCATTTTTAAGCCGAGAATAAAAGTTACTGAACCAATGATGTAGGCTATTGTAAGAATGTCAAGTTGCATAAAGTCTATGATTTGTAAAAACTAATATTTTAAAATAAAAAACTAAAAACTAAAAACTAAAGTCTAAAAACTAAAAACTAAAGTCTAAAAACTGAAAAACTAAAGTCTAAAAACTGAAAAACTAAAGTCTAAAAACTGAAAAACTAAATCGTTTAATCTCAAACCCACTCAGTTTATAAAACCATTAATTCAAAACATAAAAACTAAAAACTGAAAAACTAAAGTCTAAAAACTAAATCGTTTAGTCGTCAAGCTTTCTAAGAATAGCAGCAAAAATTAAAACCAGTTGATCTGCTTCTGATATTAGCTCAAGTCTTTTCTTTTCAGCAATCTCATTTTCATACACTAACAAATGTTTCAACCAATAAGAAGATTCTTTTGCTTCTTTCTTACTTATGCGGATCTTCATTTTCTTATCCTTGTTTCCTAAACCATCATTTGCTTCAATATAATTTGCTCCTACCGAACCTGCTGCTCTTATTAATTGTTTGATGTACTCGTTATTAATAATATCTTTCTTTAACGAAACACAAAAATCTCTGACTGCCAATGAAAACTTTTCTGTTCTTTGTTCTAAGTCTGAATACTTATTATTCATCAGCTTTAAAATTTATGAACGTTTTAGTTTCTATTTTTTCTTTCTTTAGTTTTTGTTATGCCTATTTTTTCTTCTTAAACATTTCCAGCATTCTGTCGGTAACTACAAAACCACCCACTACATTCAGTGTTCCCAATACAACGGCTAAGAAACCTAATACCAATGCGAGGTAATTGTCGGTACTTGCTTTACCCATGACGATGATGGCTCCGATGATCACTACCCCATGAATAGCATTCGCACCGCTCATTAAAGGGGTGTGTAATACACTTGGCACACGACCGATGACTTCAATACCTAGAAACACCATCAGTATCACGATATAGATCATCTGCTGATTCTGAGTTACAAGATTTAAAATATTTTCCATTGATATTCTTTATTTGAGATTTATGATTTGAGATGCTTCAACACTAATAAACAAGTAAACTTTTAAACCAAAAGGCCCTTTACTCTTTCATTCACTACTTCACCGTTATTGGTAATGCAGCAGCCTTTTACAATATCATCTTCAAAATTCAAATGCATCACACCTTCTTTATTGATGATGAGTTGCAAAAAGTTCAATACATTTTTACCATACATTTTACTGGCATCGAAAGGCATGCCGCTCGGCAGGTTACTATTACCCAGAATTGTTACACCATTAGCTGTTACAATAGTGTCATTGTTTTTAGTGAGCGGTGTATTACCACCTGTTGCAGCCGCCAGATCAATGATCACAGATCCGTTTTTCAAAGAGGCGATCATCGCTTCCGTTAATAAGATCGGAGCTTGCTTACCGGGGATCTGTGCTGTTGTAATGATGATATCTGCTTTGGCTACGGCTTCTGCAATGCGGGCCTGTTGTTTTTGTTTATACTCTTCTGTTTGTTCTACTGCATAGCCACCTGCTTTGCTGGCATCGGCTGCACCTTCAACCTCAACAAACTTTGCACCCAAGCTCATGACTTCTTCTTTTACAGCGGGACGGGTATCGAATACTTCGATCACGGCACCCAAACGTTTGGCTGTTGCAATGGCTTGCAAACCTGCAACGCCGGCGCCCAATATCAGCACTTTTGCCGGAGGAATGCTTCCTGCAGCTGTCATGAACATAGGGAAATATCTGGGGAATAAGGTAGATGCCAAGAGTACTGCCCGATAACCGGCGATGTTTGCCTGGCTACTGAGTACATCCATGCTTTGTGCACGGGTGGTGCGGGGAATTGTATCCAGACTAAAGGATGAAATATTTTTTGCAGCCCAATGCTGCATGGTTGTGAAATTGTATAGGGGTTGATATACTCCGATTAGCACAGCATTGCTTTTTAAAGCTGAAATATCTGTTTCTGCCAATGTACTGATAGAAAAAACTAAGTCACTTTGTTCCAGGAGTAACTTGCGGTCTCCTACTTTGATTCCTTTGGAAGAGTAAGCTTCATCAGATGCAAAAGCAGAACTGCCTGCACCTGCTTCTACCCAAACTTCTACATTCTTTTTCAGTAAGGCTTCGGCCTGTTCAGGCAATAATGAAACCCTGTTTTCTCCTTTCGGTTCTTTAAGTATCGCTGCGATCATTCCTTTAAATTATGAGCCGTGAAATTATCGTATTTAGAATTAGGAAAAATGACAATCATCATGCTGCCCGAAAAATGTGGAAGAGTATGTTAAAAACGGTGCTTTATATTAGTAATCTATCTAATTAGAATGGATCAGGGGGCTGCGTTGAGTCTGTTCAATTGGGATCTAAACAGTTTGTTCTTTATCCCCTATTTCATTGAAGCGGAAGGCGGAAATTAATAAAAAATATTTCTTACTGAATCTCTGAGCCTTTGCTTTTAGATAGCAAGAATTAAAATCGGACAGAAAAATGCTGTTTTATTTTGAATTCATCCCTTATGAGTACAATTCCGATGAAGAAAAGGTCGATGGTCATGGTAACAGCAGCATGTTTTTGCACATAATGCCAGGCTTGTTCCATTTCTTTGCTCCAGTGAATATCATCCAAAATGAGAATGCTGTAATTATTTGATTTCGACAATAACTGTTCAAAGTAATTTACAGTGGGCTGATAGCGGTGATTGCCGTCGATAAAAGCAAGATCAACAGTTGGCAAGGATGAAAGTACGATCGGCAATATATCATCAAAATTCCCGAGCTGCAATTCAATATTATCCTGTTTAAGTTTAGTGAAATTTTCTTTGGCAACGGCTGCAACAGCAGATGCGCCCTCCAGTGAAATGACTTTTGCATTGGATTTTGCAGCAGCCATATAAGCTGTGGTGACTCCCAAAGAAGTTCCTAATTCAATAATGGTTTGGGGTTGGTAGTGATCTACCATTCTGAACAAAAGCTGAGAATACTTTTTTGGCTTGAGTGAAGACTTTGCGATCTCTGCAACAGTTCTGGTATTCTCTTTTATGGTTCTTGAACCTGCTCCGAGATCCTCGATCTGCAACATGCGTTTATCAGCTAATAATGCCTGCCTCAAATCTTCAATGTTCTCGTACGCATAAAATGATCTCTTGTCATTCAGCACTTCTTCGATCAGCTCAAACACAAAAGGAGAATGCATCCCATGGCCTTTACGGTCAGATGCTTTCGCATAATAGTTCAGGTATTTTATGGCCAGTTGTGTTTTGGAATACATTAGATCATTTCTTGTTGATAAGGTAATCTTCGCAAAAGCCAAAGTAATGCATAAGCAGCAATATAGAGGCAACAGTAATTGAGTAATTTGATCAGTATCACTATATCGAGAGATGAAATATCAAAATTAAAAAGAGATTCTGTTTTATCCCACCAAAGTAAACAAAGCATCAGCACTGTCAGCAGAATACTTTTCTGAAACCTCTTGAATATAAAAAGAAAAGGCAGCAGTGCAATTAAGATCATTCTCACATCAAACCAGCCAAAATGATAATGGTAAGAAATATCCTGAGGCCTGAAAGCATGAACCAGCCGGTATATTCCATACAATTGCCGTGCTACGAAAAATGAGTGAAAGATCAGCAGTAGATTAGCAACAGCCATTAATCTGAATACTGCAATTTTCGGTTTATTGCTTACTGAAATAAGAGTTAATAAAAGTAAAGGCTGTAAAAAAAGATAAGCCGAATCAACAAATTCCATACAGGTTATTTATGTTTCCATAATTGAAAACTGAAAGGATAAGCATGTTTGGCATCGGCCGAAAACTCAACATCGGTAGCTATTTGCCATTTGGTTGAATCTATCTCAGGGAAAAAAGTATCTCCTTGAATTTCAACATGCACCCTGGTTAAATATATCTGATCGGCATTTACAATGGCTTCTTTATAGATCTCACCACCACCGGCAACAAATAATTCCTTATAGTTATGGGATTTTGCCAGAAAAACAGCTTCATCAAAAGAATGAACCACCAGTATACCTTCGGCAGTCCAGTCCTTTTGCCGGGTGATCACAATATTCAATCTCCCTTTCAATGGTTTATTGCCCAAGGATTCAAAAGTTTTTCGGCCCATTACGATGGCATTTCCCCAGGTTGTATTCTTGAAAAAGGAAAGGTCTTTTGGTAATTTCCAGAGCAATTGATTATTGCTGCCAATGGCATTGTTTGTGGATGCAGCGACAATAAGAGATATGATCATGTTGCAATTTACGGACTTAGGCTCATGAAGTACAATTTCCCGCAGGGTACAGTTTCCCCCTATTTTATATTGCCACGGGTGCTTTTATATGCGGATGAAACTGATAATTTTCCAAAGTAAAATCTTCGAACTTGAAACCAAAAATGTCTTTCACTTCAGGATTGATCTTCAAAACAGGCAATGGATACAATTCACGGGATAGTTGCAGTTTAGCCTGTTCGATATGATTATTATACAAATGAACATCGCCGAAAGTATGTATAAAATCGCCGTATTGCAGACCACATACTTGTGCCAGCATCATTGTCAGCAAAGCATAGGATGCAATATTAAAAGGAACGCCAAGAAAAACATCTGCACTACGCTGATATAACTGGCAACTTAGTTTACCATCCGCTACATAAAATTGAAACAGGGAATGACAGGGCATTAAAGCCATTTTGGGTAATTCAGACACATTCCAGGCACTTACGATCAATCTGCGGCTAGCCGGATTTGCCTTAATTTGGTTTACAACATCTGTAATTTGATCGACTACTACATTATTTGCTCCTTCCCAGCTGCGCCATTGTTTGCCGTAAACCGGGCCAAGGTCTCCATTTGCATCTGCCCATTCATTCCAAATGTTAACACCATGCTCGTTCAGATATTTAATATTCGTATCGCCATTTAGGAACCAAAGCAATTCATAAACGATGCTTTTAAGGTGCAACTTCTTGGTAGTCACCATAGGAAAGCCCTTTTGCAAATCAAAACGCATTTGATAGCCAAAACAACTGATGGTTCCGGTACCGGTTCGGTCGGCCTTAGTAACACCATGATCTAGAATATGCTGAAGAAGTTGATGATATTGTTGCATGCCTGCAAAGTAAACAACCTGCCTAGAAAATGAATGAAATTAATTTTTATTGGGGATTACCTGTTAATTAAACTGCAGTGATTAGACCTGACAAACAACAGCTATGATTGTAGTGATTTATCCTACATGATACATAAAAAATTTGCAGTTGAAAAATAAAGAAATTACATTCATCTGCTTTTTGGTGTAAAGCAAAGCTATCACAATAACTACACCGCTATGAAATTACCGATGCAAAAAAGAGTCCTGACTATAAGTGCTATTGCTATTGTGATAACAATTCTCGTTGTAGCAATTATTTCCCTCAAGCAGGTTAAAAAAGTTGACACAACAACAAAAGATCTCATTCAAACACAGGATTTATTATTACAGATCCAGCAATTAACCGCCCTTACTGTCCATTTTGAGATCAATGCCAAAGACTTTTCACCGAAGGAAAAAGCCGATGATGACATCAAAAAGCAGAGCTCCCTTATTACCTATAAGATTTCTGAACTAAAGAAAGAGAAATTAACTGATCCGGAAGAACAGTTATTCATTGACAGTTTTATCAATGCCATAACAAACAGCCTTATATCTTCTGAAAAATTCATTGAAGCAAAGAAAATTGGCCGGTTAACCGCAGCCAACCAAACAAGCTATTTAAATGAAAGCAAAATAAAAAAAGATTCAGTAAAATATTTTGCTGATAAAGTTGATACGATTGAAAACCGGCGAAACCAAAAAGAAGAGACCGACGTCATCAATGAGGTACAGACCTTAAAAAATATTTTTTATATCCGAATTGGCGTGATCATCATTTTGGGGCTTTTCGTTTTCTATAAATTAAGAATCGACCTCTCTCGGCAAAAAAAACTGAATGAACAGTTAAGTCATATGGCTGCATTGATGAATCAGACAGGAGATGCGATCGTTTCTTCGAAAAATGAAATTATTCAAACATGGAATAAGGGAGCCGAGGAAATATATGGATATACACAGGAAGAGGCTGTTGGTAAAAATGTGTATTCCATTATCAGAAGTAAAATGAATGCAGCCGGGTTAAAAGAATTTGCAACTACTATTGAGAGCACCGGTAAATGGGATGGAGAAGTTATTCATACGAATAAAAAGGGTGATAGCATAGACCTTTTAGTGTCCATCACTAAAATTGATGATAAAAATTCGAATACTTTTTTTGTATCAATATCTAAAGACATTTCACAGAAGAAGAAAGACGAGGAAAAAATAAAACATCTTGCTTCCGTGATCCAATCAACGAATGATGCAATCTATACAACCGATAATGACTTTTGCATCAAAAGCTGGAATAAGGGTGCTGAAAGGATGTATGGTTATACGGAAGAGGAAATGCTGGGTAAAGTCGAATATAAAATCCTACCGGCTTATCATCCTGTTTTTTCGTTGCAGGATGTAAGGAATTATGAAAAACGGGGTTATTATAAAACAGAGAGCACACACAGAAAGAAAAATGGGCAGGTATTCATTGTAACCATTTCAGTTACTTACCTCAAAGACGAGAACAGCATAATAAATGGGTTTATTATCGTTGTAAATGATATTACCGAGGTAAAGCAATTAGAAGGGAAACTTAAAAATTTCAACGAAAAACTCGAAACCGAAGTAGTCGCCAAGACCAAGGAACTGAATGATGTATTCGGAAGGGTCACTGAAGGCTTCATTGCCTTAAACAATCAGAAATGCTTTACTTACGTAAATAAGAGAGCAGGAGAGATATTTAAACGAGACTGGAAAGATCTGATCGGTAAAAATATTGAAGAAGAACTGGTGGAAATAGGTGAGAATTTTTTTAAAGCCTATGAAAAAACAATAAAAACACAGCAGTATATCTATTTTGAAGATTTTTTCTCAAATTTCAATTGTTGGATTGAAATTCACTTTTACCCAGCTGCAGATGGCGTATCTGTTTACTTTAAAGATGTTACTGATCAAAAGAATATACAGGAAAACCTTATTAAGTTGAATTATCGTTTCAGGAATCTTGCTTCTCACCTGCAAAACAGCAGAGAGGAAGAAAGGATCAATATAGCCAGGGAGATCCATGATGAACTGGGACAAATGGCAACTGCTATTAAAATTGATTTGAGTTGGATGAAGAAAAAAATAAAAGGTGATAATGAAGAGGTAAAAGCAAAAATGGATAGTACCATTCTTGAATTGGGTGAAATGGTAAACTCAATAAGACGGATAGCACAGGAATTAAGGCCTAGTATATTGGACAATCTAGGCCTGACAGCAGCAATTGAATGGTATTGTGGAGATTTTCAGAAAAGAACAACAATTCAGTGTAAATTTAATAACGAAATAGGTGATGTGAAGTTGAGTGATAATGTGAAGACAAACATATTTCGCATTTGTCAGGAGTCTTTAACCAATGTGATGCGTCATGCTTCAGCAACACAAGTTGATTGCAGGATACAAAAAGAAGGCAATAAAATAATTTTAATTGTTGAAGATAACGGAGAAGGTTTCGATACGTCACAGAAAACGAAGTCCCTTGGACTATTGGGTATGCAGGAAAGAGCATTGTTGATTAATGGCGAATTGACAATTGAAAGTTCAAAAGAAAGCGGTACTCGAATAAAGGTCGAGGTTGAATTATAAATATTTATTTTATTAAAAATGTTTAGTTATGAAAATCCTTATTGCAGATGATCACAGTGTTGTAAGAAAAGGTTTAAGATTAATATTAACGGAAGAATATCCAGATGCCCAGATAGATGAAGTCCCTGACGCTGTGGATCTTCTAAAGAAAGTTTCAAAAGAAACTTATACGGTTATCATTTCCGATATTACAATGCCCGGAAGGTCAGGTGTTGAGATCATCAAAGAAGTCAGAGAATATGCCCCTAAAACACCCATACTCGTTCTAAGTGTACATGCTGCAGAAGAATACGCAGTACGCGCAATCAAAGCGGGTGCATCCGGTTATCTTACCAAAGACAGCGCCCCAGATGAACTGGTTAAAGCAGTAGAGTATATATTGAGAGGCAAAAGATATATTACTCCTGAAATCGCAGAATTACTTGCCGATTCTTACGGTGATAATTTTGACAAAGCAGCACATGAAAGTTTGTCTGACAGAGAATTTGAAGTAATGAAATTAATAGCCGCCGGAAAAAGCATTTCCGATATGGCCGAAATGCTTTCATTAAGTGTAAATACTATAAGCACTTATAGAGCAAGAATCTTAGATAAAATGCATATGCGCTCCAATACAGAAATCATCAAATATGCAATAGAACACAAGTTGGTTTAATAAACTTAGATCCCGCAGTCATTCTCCTTCCCACTTTATTGTAGTATTATAACTACTTAATGAGTTTTATTAACTACTCATCTCTAGCATTTACACTACTTATTTTTCACACAATTCACTATTTGGTAAGTTTCTTCCCTGAAGCAATTTTACATCAGCAAATGATTACAAGGAACCATCAGATTTGGAAATGCTAAACCTTTAAATAACAGAGCAAAACGAAAAGGTCCCGAATTTAAAATCCATTGTGTAAAACCAGTTAAACCAATTTTTATGAAAAACACGACTCAAATAATCTATCACGCTTGGGTCGATATCAATGTTCTTGGTATAAACTATTTATATTATACTGGCAGGTGTACTTATAAATAGCTAGAAGAGCAAGCAATTTACCAGGTCTGGTAATGCTTGCTCTATTTTTTAAACCCCACAAGCTCTTTGCTGATTGATGGCAAGGCTGAGAATTGAATAAATCCTCAGACGGTTGCTTATTGCCCTGACTCAAATAAAAAAATAGTCAAGTACAAACCTTTGCGATATCATATTATTTTTTTATATAATTTATTATGAAGATCAAGTCCCTTATAGTATCCCTTTTATTATTAACTATTTCAGTTACAAACGCCCAACTTAATCAGGTTTCTTTTGGTGTAACGCTATGTGGAGCGGAATTTGGTCAGAATAATCTTCCCGGGATTTTAAACACAAACTATATTTATCCAGAAGAAAATGAAGTTTCTTATTTTGCCAAAAAAGGTGTTCAGATCATCCAGTTGCCGATCAGATGGGAAAGAATACAAAGAACATTAGGCGGGCCATTAGATTCAAAAGAACTCGCTTTAATTGAAAAGTTTTTAGACGAATGCAATCAAAGAGAAATTCAGGTTACTTTAATCATGCAGAATTACGGAAGGTATAAAATCAATAATGTAGAATATATCATTGGAAGTCCTCAGGTATCTCGAGCCAATTACAAAGATGTTTGGAAAAAATTAGCAACAGCCTTAAATAAAAGGAAAAATATTTATGCTTTCAGTATCATGAGTGAACCTAATCATATGGAAAATTATTCTTGGTTCGAATCGGCACAGCAAGCTATAAATGGTATTAGAGAAGTGGATAGAACACATTCCATTTTAGTGGATGGAGATAATTATTCGGGGCCGGAAACATGGGTTGAATATAATGACCAATTAAAAAATCTCATAGACCCTGCAAATAAAATGATGTTCAATGCACATTGCTATTTTGATGAAGACCGTTCAGGAGAATATAAAAAATCCTACACAGCAAGTGGTGCAAATGAGATGACCGGTGTTAATAGGATTAAACATTTCGTTGAATGGTTGCAAAAAAACAATAAAAAAGGATTCGTTGGAGAATTTGGAATACCCAATAACGACAATCGTTGGTTTGCTGTATTAGATAATTTTCTTCAATATTTAACTGAAAATAATATTGGCGGATGTTATTGGGCAGCTGGCCGTTGGTGGAAAAATTATCCATTGTCAATAGAACCTTCCGGTAATTCAGACAAACCCCAAATGAATTTGTACGCAAAATATTTACTTCAGAATAACAATTCAGCTATTGCAAGAAATACAAAATCTGTTGCAGTTGATCCTATTATCAATTCCTATGCTTCAAATTCCCTTAAATAATACTCAAACATCAAATTTATATAGTAAGACACTTCGCCAACGTGATGTTTAATGAAGGCATCTTCTTCCTTTGAAAATAGTAATAAATATAAATTTGTAGTAAAAAGAACTACATTTTGTACTATATTGACTACATGTATTTTGTAGTATTAACTATTTCAAGCTATAATCAAATAAAGGATTTTTACAGTATCAAACAATTACAACTACTGTAATTAAAAGTAATTCCAAAAGCTAAACCATTTAATTTCTCTTTATATTAAGATCCGTTTAAAGATCAACATTTTAAAAATAAAAAATAAAGCTATGAACATTTTAATCGGCGATGATCACAGTGTAGTGAGAAGGGGTTTAAGAAATATATTGAATGATGCCTTTCCATTTGCACAAATTGAGGAAGCTTCCGATGGTATTGAATTGTTGGAAAAGGCATTATCACAGGATTGGAGTATCATCATTTCAGATATTACAATGCCCGGAAAAACGGGCATAGAAGTATTAAAAGAATTAAAAGAAACAAAACCTAAGCAACCAGTATTAATATTAAGTGTTCATGCCCCTGAACAATACGCAGTAAGAACATTAAAAGCCGGTGCTGCCGGCTATCTTACAAAAGAAAGTGCACCCGATGAATTAGTGAAAGCAGTACAACATATTTTAAGCGGCAGGAAATATATCACATCCGAAATAGCTGAATTACTAGTAGATGTTAATTCAAATGACGACAGTAATAAGAAATTACACGAAATACTTTCAGATAGAGAATTTGAAGTATTGAAATTAATTGCATCCGGGAAAACAGTTTCGCAGGTTGCTGAAATATTATCACTGAGTATTCATACCATTAGTACTTATCGTTCACGTATTCTGGAAAAAATGCGTATGTCTACTAATGCGGAAATTACAAAATATGCTATCACTAATCAATTAGCATAAAATTTAGGCAGGTTTTTTGTAGTTATTTTAATTGCATTTAACAGTTTGAAAATACAGGTTTTTTATTCGCAGCCATTTTAAATAATTCTTTTGAAGATCAATGAACTTTTAATGCATTGATTTATGCAGACTTTCTTCTTTTTAGTTCTTTCCTGATCAAACTTAATTCTCTTCCGGTTTGACCACTCATGCTGCTGTTTTCCTGTGCTCTACGCATCAAATACGGAATAACATCGCGGATTGGCCCGAATGGCAAATATTTACTGACATTACATCCAATCTTTGCAAGATTAAAAGTAATATTATCACTCATTCCGTACAACTGAGAAAAATGAATATTGGGATGATTGAATGGCAAATTATTTTTTTCAAGAAGCTGAACTCCAAGCATATTACTTGCATCATTATGTGATGCAATAATGGACGATATTTCAGTAATATTTTTTATACAGTATTCAACTGCAGCATCAAAATCTTTATCTGTATTTTCTTTATCCAACTGGATGGGTGAAGGGTACCCTCTCTGTGATGCCCTTGATCTTTCTTTTTCCATATAAGCGCCACGCACCAGTTTCATTCCCAAAACAAAGCCTTTCTCTTTTGCAATACGGTGAGAAAGCCGTAAAAAATGTAACCGGTCATGACGATATAACTGAATAGTATTATAAACAATGGCTTTTTCTTTATTAAAGATTTCCATCATTTCCATACAAAGCCTGTCAACAGGGTCTTGTATCCAGCTTTCCTCAGAATCAATCAATACGCCAATATTTTTTTCAGCCGCTACCTCACAAATGCGGTGCATTCTTTTTCTAACCCTATCCCATTCGTCTATTTCAAGCTCATGATCATGTATACCACTTCTTAAACGGGGTGCTTCGTTTAAGGTTTGTAATAGAGAAAATCTTGCAAGACCAGTTACTTTAACGCTAATAAAAGGTATGTTAGATTGTGTTGCAGCGTAATTTATAACATCAATAAAAACATCCGCCGCATGTTCAAAATTATCTTCTCCTTCCTTTCCTTCAACACCATAATCTAAAATTACCTGAACACCAAATTGTCTTAACAAACCAACTACTTCAGTAGTTTCAGGCAATGTTTCTCCTCCAACAAATTGCTTAAAAATCGTATTTCTTATAATTCCATGAATCGGCAAACCTGTCTTCATTAAAAAAGGAGTAAGCCTTGTTCCGATAGGAACAAACAAAGGATAATCCATTGTATTGAATAAAAATTTGGATTGCTTTAATTCTTTATCGGTTTTATAAGCAAACGCATTTTCTGTATTGTCGAAAGAAATATTCATTTTAGAATCATTGGTCATACGAATATCGGAAGCAGTTATTGAACTAAAAAATAACAGTTATGCAGCCATGTTAATTTAATGCAGATTTTATCCTGTTTTAAGGTGCAGCACTTATTGTTTCATCATTGTCCAACTAGGCTCTTCCTATGCCAATAACGCAATTATATAAAGATTGTTGCAAAATTTTAGAATAATCTGGGGGGTAGTTCCATTTCTGCTTTATGATACAAGCAAATTGATTAGAATAATTAACTTGCCTTATAATTAACCCATTATGAAAATCATAAAGACTGAAATCTATAAATACCCCATCCCCATGGTGCCCTTTACCATTGCCACAGGAACCATGCATTTCGCACAAAACATCTTTATACGGATTCACACGGATGCCGGAATCATTGGGGTGGGAGAATGTTCTGCCTTTCCGATGATCGCAGGTGAAACTCAAAATACCTGTTTTGAACTGGCAAAGGATTTTGCAGAAATGTGGAAGGGTAAAGATGCTTTGGATATAAAAGATCGTTTAAATGAGCTGCATTTATTCATAGCAGGCAATTACACAGCCAAAAGTGCATTTGACATGGCTTTATATGATATTGCGTCAAAACACGCACAGCAGCCTTTGTATCAATTTCTGGGCGGTTCAAAAAAAGAGATAGAGAGCGATCTTACCATCGGAATCGATACACCAGAATCTATGGCGTCAACTGCTCTTGAATTTGTTCAAAAAGGGGTTCGAATGATCAAAGTGAAACTCGGCAAGAATCCCAAAGAAGATGTAGAAAGAATAAAACGGATCAGACAAGTAGCCGGAGATCAGGTTATTTTACGCATTGACGCCAATCAGGGATGGAATTACGAAGAGGCTGTATTTGCCTTAACTGCATTAGGCAAGTACAATATTCAATTCTGTGAACAGCCGATGCGCAAATACAACGATGAATTATTGCCTCAGCTTTGCAAAGTCTCTCCCATTCCTGTAATGGCCGACGAAAGTGTTTTTACGCATCATGATGCAGAAAGGATCATCAGAAACAAAGCATGTGCATTTATCAATATCAAATTTGCAAAGAGCGGAGGGATAAATGAAGCAATACAAATCAATAAAGTTGCAGAAGAAAATAATATTTCCTGCATGCTGGGCAGTATGCTGGAAAGCAGGCTGGCATTAACCGCCAATGTTCATTTAGCGATGGCATCTGATAATATTAAATTCTATGATCTGGATACTTGTCTGTTGGGCCAGTTGAAAGACCCTGTTATAGGCGGAGTAACTTATAAAGGAATGTATCTGGAAATCAGTGATGCGATCGGTATTGGTGCAGATGTTGATGACGCCTATTTGAAAGAATTGGAAAGCGTGATTATATAATTGTTGACAAAATTCAGGATGCGCAAAAATTTTAAGTACAAGTGAGCAATTCTTTCACTTAAAGAATCGGAGACAAGAACTGTTACCAAAAGAGATGCAGATGGTAAAACAATCATTTTTTAAAATTAACTTCGTAATAAATCAATAATTCATGGAAGGCAAAAAAGCAAGTGAAAGTTTTACTGTGATGAATGAAATTGTACTGCCGAATGATACCAATACTTTCGGCAATCTGATGGGCGGAAGATTAATGTACTGGATGGACATTGCTTCGGCAATGGCTGCCATGAAGCATTGCAATACACCCTGTATGACTGCAAGTGTTGATCATTTAAGCTTCAAAAATCCCATTAAGCTGGGTAATATTGTTCATATTGAGGCGAAGATCGCAAGGGCATTTAATACTTCGATGGAAGTACATGTCCAGGTTTGGGGTGAAGACAGTTTGCACCAATATCAATATGAAAGCAATGAAGCATTTTTTACTTTTGTTGCACTAGATCCTAATGGAAAACCAAGAATTGTTCCGCCTGTAATTGCGGAAAGTGATCATGAGAAAAAAATACACGAAGGTGCATTGAGAAGAAGACAACTTCGTCTAATACTAGCCGGAAAAATGAAACCAGATGACGCTACGGAATTAAAAGCTTTCTTTACAAAACAATAGATAAATCAAATGAGCACAATAAAAGCAAACAACAAAGGACTCTTTATTTTGTCAGTAGCAGTATTGTTCTCAGTATTTGTTTGTACAATAATTAATTATTCTATTAGCCAAACTTTAGATTGGTCCTTATTCCCTTTGGGTGCATTAATCATGGTTTGGGCAACCCTTGCACCATTGTTTTTGCTAAAGAAGAACAAAGCACTCGGTTTATTTTCGGGATTAACAATAACATTAATCGCATACCTTTTTTTAATTCAATATTTAGTTAATGACAAAGACTGGTTTATGCCTCTCGCTTTACCAATTGCAGTATTATCATTAATAGCTTTTGGAATATCATTATTTCTGTTTACCAATAAAACCATAAATAAACTTTACGCAGCAGCCATTACGGTTTTCTTATTTGGAGTATTAGTAAATTTTGGGGTAGAGAAAATAGTTGATAATTTTTTGAAGGAAAAAAACACAGGTAATCATTATAACATTGCAGGCATAGCAATTTCCACTATTATTTCCCTGATCTTATTAGTTATCGGGACCTTGAAAAAAAGCAACCAAAATAATTGAGGAGCTTTATTTGTCTAAAGCATTAATTAGATGATGTTTTCCCTTCAACATGAATTTTTTGCTTTGCTCGATCGAATCCATAACCTGATCTAATATCTCATCAATGCCTTGACTGTAATCAATGATCAAAGGTTCTTTAAAACGAATGCTTAATAAAGAGCCCTTCTTTTTAAAGCCCAATCCTTTTTTATTGAATGCCCGCCAGAAGCCGTTGATAACAACAGGTATAACGATTGGTTGATTGTTTTTGATGATATAAGCAGTTCCTTTTCTACCGGGTGCAAAAGGTTTGGTTGTGCCTTGGGGGAAAGTAATGACCCAGTTATTTTCCAGTGCTTTATTGATCTTACGGGTATCAGATGGATCCAATCCCCTTCTCACTTCTTTTCCTTCGGCACGCCAGGTACGTTTAACAGTTAATGCTCCGGCTAAAATAAATAAGCGGCTGATCCAACTGCCTTTCATGGTTTCTTCAGCAGCAACAAAATATAAATTGGTGAAGGGATTTATTAAATAATAGGGAACTCCTAATTTGTTTTGCTTTCTCCATTTAACTGCACAGAAAATATGGATGAATGTGATGACATCAGCAAAATAGGTCTGGTGGTTACTAACGAATAAAACGTTTTTCTTTGGAAGATCTTTCAGATGCTCCGTTCCTTCAATTCTTATCTTATTTATAATAGTAAGTCCGGGATATGTTGCAGCGCCCACCACACTATAAATCAATGAGCGTACGATCTTTATATGCTTTAGTTTTTCTCCTAAATTCATTTCTGTTGGTTTTGGCAAACAATCCATCGCAATATAATGAATGTAAATTAATTGATACCGTTATACATTATTGATTTAAAATTTTGAATGAATCTTCATTCTTTCGTTTGATGCAGATACATTTGCAGTCACTTAAAAACAGAACATGCAACTGAATACCGTGATTTTCGATATTGATGGTTTATTGATCGATAGTGAGCCTTTGTGGCAGGAAGCTACTGCGGAAGTATTTGAAGCTTATCATATCAAACTCAGCTATGAGCAATACATTTCATCTACCGGATTAAGAACAAAAGAATTTGTTCAATGGTGGTTGACTTATTTTAAGATCCCGGAAACTGAAGTACCGAAAGTTGCGGAAAATATCATCAGCGTTGTTTTAGAAAAAATAAAAAAGAATCCGATCATCTTACCCGGAGTGCCCTACATATTTGATTTCTTTTATAAAAAGAATTTCAAGATCGGGTTGGCCACTTCTTCTCCACAGGCTTTAATAGATCTGGTAGTTGAATTACTGCATTTAGAAAAATATGTTCAGGCAACAGCCTCTGCAGAAGATCTTGATTATGGCAAACCCAATCCGCAAGTTTATTTGAACTGTGCCGAAAAACTGAACAGTTCTCCTTTCGAATGTATCTGTTTTGAAGATTCCTTTAACGGCATGATCGCCGCAAAAGCTGCCCGAATGAAATGTGTGATCGTACCCCATCATGCACAACTAAAAGAAGAACGATGGGCTGTTGCTGACTTAAAATTATCTTCTCTTCAAAACTTTGGGGAACTACTTTTTGATTTGGTGAATGGATAACACAAAAAATGATTTCATATTGATTCCATTGCTTTGTTAGCTTACAATGTTCCTTTGAATGTTTACAATGAAACTCTGTAGGTATACATTGCTCCAATGTATGTTTACAATGCCCAATTGTATGGATACATTACTTCTATGAAGGTTTACAATGCAGCTTTGAATGGTTACAATGAAGCATTGTAGGCATACATTATTCTATTGTATGGTTACATAGCCCTATTGTTTGGATACTTTGCAGCATTGTAACCATACATCAGAGCATTTTCCATGTTCGATACGAGAAACCCTACAAGAAATGTCTCATTTTCACCTGGAAATGGAACAAAGCGTACAAGAAATGCTTCATTTCCACCAAGGAATGGAACAGATCATACAAGAAATGTTTTATTTCCTCCAAGAAATGGAACAAATCGTACAGGAAATGCTTTATTTCCTCCAAGAAATAGAATAGAGCGTACAGGAAATGCCTTATTTCCATCAAGAAATGGAATAAATCGTACAGGAAATACTGCATCGTCAACACAAAAACGACTAAGGTTTTATAAACCTCCGACATTTTAAACAAAAAAGCCATCCCGAATGAACGGGATGGCTTTGCTTATAATGTAAGAAACTTATTTAGCTGCTTCTTCTTTGGCTGCTTCTTCGCCGCCTTCTAATTTAGCACGAATATCAGCCAGCGCACCTAAGTCGCCCAAAGTTGCTTTTTCAACTTTTGCCTGAATATTCTTCACTGCTTTCTTAGTTTTTTCGGTTTCTGCTCTTGCTTCTTTCTTCACTGCTTCTTTTTCTTCAGCAACAGCCTGTTCCCAAATTCTTGCATGACTTAACACAATTCTCTTTTCGTTACGATCAAATTCGATCACAACAAATTGAGCAGTTTCATCAGCCTGAACCTGTTTGCCATCTTCTTTATTCAAGTGACGGTTAGGAGCAAAACCTTCTAAGCCATATTGCAATTGAACCAACGCGCCTTTATCATCTTTGCGTGTTACAGTTCCTTCATGTACTGATCCGATAGCAAATGTATCTTCCAGTGCATTCCAAGGATCTTCTTCCAATTGTTTATGTCCTAATTGCAGTTTGCGGTTTTCTTTATCAATTCCAAGGATGATGATGTCGATATGTTCACCAACTTTTACATAATCACTTGGGTGATTGAAACGTTTCAACCAACTCAGATCGCTGATATGGATCATTCCACCGATACCGGCTTCCAATTCAACAAATACACCGTACGGAGTGATGTTTTTCACCAAACCTTTGTGTTTGCTCTTTTCAGGGAATCTTGTTTCAATAGTGCTCCAAGGATCTTCAGTCATTTGTTTGATAGACAAACTCATCTTGCGTGCATCTTTATCAAGTGTTACCACTTTCGCAGAATACTCGTCTCCTAATTTGAAGAATTCTTTTGCATTGATCGGTGTATTAGCCCAAGTGATCTCACTTACGTGTACCAGACCTTCAACACCCGGTTGAATTTCTAAGAATGCACCGTAATCTTCGATATTCACTACTTTACCTTTCACAACGGTTCCTTCAGCCAAACCTTCAGGTAATACATCCCAAGGATGCGGAGTCAATTGTTTTAAACCAAGACTGATACGTTTCTTATCATCATCAAAGTCTAATACAACCACCTGTAATTTCTGATCCATCTTCACCACTTCACTTGGGTGAGAAATTCTTCCCCAAGAAATATCGGTGATGTATAATAAACCATCCAAGCCACCCAGATCCATGAAAGCACCGAAGTCTGTAATGTTCTTAACAGTTCCTTCCAATACTTGTCCTTTTTCCAGTTTGCTCATGATCTCTGCACGTTGTGCTTCGATATCGCTTTCAATTAATGCTTTGTGAGATACAACGGCATTCTTGATTGTTTCATTGATCTTAACAACTTTGAATTCCATTGTTTTTCCAACAAACTGATCGTAATCAGTTACAGGTTTCACATCGATCTGAGAGCCCGGTAAGAAAGTTTCCATACCAAATACATCAACGATCAATCCACCCTTTGTTTTGCTGGTAACAGTTCCTGTAATTACTTCTCCTGTTTTATGTACTTCCATAATTCTTTCCCAAGCACGATAGATGCGGGCAGATTTACGGCTCAGGTGAAGATTACCATCTCTGTCTTCTTTTTCAACTACCATTACTTCTACAAGGTCCCCAACTTTCAATCCTTGTACATCACGGAATTCATTCAAAGAGATCAGACCATCACTTTTAAATCCAATGTTGATCACAACATCAGTTTTAGTCAAACCAACCACATCTCCTTTCAAAATTTCTCCGTCATTGATCTGTACGAAAGTGTCTTCATACACTTTATCATACTTTTTACGCTGAACATCGTCATAGTTACTTACGTTACGTTTGTCGATTGTCCAGTCAAAATCATCATGAGCCGCAATTGTTTCTTCAACAGGCTCAACAGCTACAACCGGTTCAGTGGCTGCAACTTCTGCTACAGGTGCATTTGTTGTCGCAGTAGTAGGTTCTACAGCTGGTGCTGCAGCACTCTCCTGTGCATCTGCGTTTAATTGTTTATTAATGAGATTCATATTAGATCCCGATGGTTTTTTATTCGGGGTGGCAAAGGTAGGGTTAAACACCCGAAAAAAGGCTTTTTCAGGGCTATTTTTTTAGGGACCAGCATTCGGCTCAAATCCAGGCTGTGGTTGCGTCGCACTCTTGTACTGATGAAGAAAAGTCGGCAAGTCAGATAGAAAGTCAGAAAGTCGAAAAAGTCAGGAAGACCGACAGCTAAGAGAGTTGCATGTTTTAGGCCTCTTATGACTTCCAACTTCCCATCGATTGGTCTTTCCGACTTCCTGTCTTTCTGGCTTTTCCCTACTTCAATTTAAACCTCAAACCCCCGTAGATCATCCTTCCTAAAGCAGGCCCCCAAACAATGGATGCATCGAAATAATTACCGAATGGGTGCGCCCCGTCGATGATCAGATTATTCTGCCTTTGATCCGTGATATTTTCTGTGCCCAGATAGAGATCAACCGAATTAAATGTCTTTGTTACCTGTGCATTCATCAACACAAAGGATGGGGAATAATTGCTTAATTGAAATTGCGCAGGATTGTCGCCGGTATAAGGCAATCGTTTTGCACCTGTCCATTGGATGGTATAATCAAACTTCCATTTGCTCTTAGTCTCATAAGCCAGATTAATAAAAGCCCTGTCTTTGGCAACCATTGGCTTTTCCATTAATTGATCATGATAAGTTGTTTTTACATCAAACAAACGATAAGCCACACGTACATCCAATCTTTTCACTAACTCATAATTTAATTCGATCTGAAAAGCATTGGAAAAAGATTGTCCTTGTAAATTATAAAAGCTTACCTGTCTTGCGGATTGATCCATATCATTCACTACCTGATTATTGAAATCTGTTCTGAAATAATCAAAACTGATATTTCCATCTCTTGCAGACAATTTAAACTTCTGATCTATACTAATGCCTTCGTTCCATGCCACTTCGGGATTAAATCCATAATGATCATTGATATGCGCAGCAGGTAATCCAATTGCTCGGTTACTTGCTAATATGCCGGTATTCTCTGCCAGCACATTCGCTGTACGCTGACCTCTTCCCCCACTGAAACGAAGCGTTGTTGTGGGTGAAACCTGATAACGAAGATTTAACCTGGGTGTAAGAAAAGTTCCGAATAAATTATCATGATCGGCACGTAAACCTACCACCATGGTGAATTTATCATTGGGTGTGAAAGTGTATTCAAAGAAAGCACCGGGAACAATTTCCTTCCTGTTGTAATTAGTTGTTTGCAGATCCTCATTGTAGGCATCATATAAAAAACTCAATCCCGTTCTGAATTTATGTGCCGTTGTTCCTATGATGGATTGATAGATCAAATTGCTGTAAAAGTTCTGTTGTTGTGCATTGTATCTTGTTAATCCAAAATAATCATATTGGTTATGCGAAAAGCCCGCCAATTGCAGTCCCACACTCTTATACTTTTTACCTGGAAATACATAACCGATCTTTCCGAAAACTTCGTAGCGTTCTGTTTGCAATCCCAATCCATAAGAGTTAGTAGTTAATTTGTCTGTAGAAGGATTGAAACTTAATTCACCGCCCGTTTTATTATCGGTCAACACTTTTATTCCAAACTGAGCCATCACTCCTTTGCCGTTATCGAATTTCCATCTGTTCAGAATCGTAAACAAACTGCCATAAGGAATATCGCGATACCCATCTTTATTTTGATCCAATGATCTGTTATTGAGAAAATCGTAATGCATCAATAATGCAGTGCTCCATTTATTATTCAGTTTCTGTGAAACATTCAGATTCAGGTCGGTCTTGCCTACTTCATTCACATAAATATTGGCATAAAGTTTTTCGCTTTTTTCGGGTTTCTTTTCTTCGATATTGATCTGTCCGGCAATACTTTCGTACCCGTTGGCAACGGAGCCTGTGCCTTTCGTTAATTGAATCGATTCGATCCATGTACCGGGAATAAAACTCAATCCCGTTGCGGTGGCGATCCCACGCGGACCAGGCATATTCTCAACTGTCAATTGCGTATAAATTCCCGACAAACCCAATAACTGAATTTGTTTAGATCCACTGATCGCATCACTGTAAGAAACATCTATCGATGGATTTGTTTCGAAACTTTCACTCAAATTACAGCAGGCGGCTTTTAGCAATTCTTTCTCCCCAAACACCATCGTTTTAACAGGTGAGATAGTGGAAGTAAACATGGAATGTTGTCGTGCAGTAACCGTAACATCTTTCAACTGTTTGTTAGAAGCGAGAATGATCCTTACTAATGCCTGATCGGAAACGGTCAATGTATCAGCCTGATAACCGGTATAACTGATTGCTAACAGGTTTGACTGTTCATTTCTTTTAATATTAAAGATGCCATTCTCATTTGTTACTGTTCCTGCATTTGAGTTTGCCCAAACAACTGATGCTGCAATCAATGGTTTAAAATTTCCTTTTTTATCTTCTTCCAGCACGATCCCCTTAATAAAATTATTGTTGTTAGCAGTAAGATTCAAAACAGAATCGATCTTTGATGCTGCCATTCCATTGTCTCTGTACAAACAGCATTCGGGTAAAGTGCTATAGGTTTTATCTTTTGCTTTTTTTAATTCGGTATCGTGACCAACATCTGCAATCTTCTGGTGGATCTTATCCATTGAAATAACTGTAGGATCATATTTCAATGCCAGTATTTTTGTTTCAATATCCCAGACAGCACTATGCACTCCTCTTGTTTTTAATGCCGCTTCTATCCTAGTTTTGCATTGAATACAATTACCAAAAACTTTTATAGTTACAGAAGAATCTTTAGTAGATTGAGCCTGAACATTTAGATCAAAGCTTACTAAGATCAGGCATATTAAAATATATTTCATCGTACACGTTTTATTATTGAATAAAATAAATACAACACCGTAATTACTGTGTTGTTATTCAAACGTGAAGGATCAAATTCTGAAATTACAATTCAATAAATAAACAGGAACACGCTTACTTTCGGGAGGATCATTGGTATGATCGAAAAGGTAAGCAGTAGATGAGGTAAAAAATATTTCCTGAAACTCCTGATAAGTTAAACCAGTTGATTCAGGATGAATTGAATGCACAATAATTGCAGTTGCTATTTCGTGACTGTCATTTAATTTATAAAATGTATTCTCAGTCCGGCAGCAGCCCGACATTGCTTTTCCTTTGCAATGTTTCTTATCAGACTGATGGTAAAAGAAAGTAGTAGAACGAAGTTTACCGCAGCAATAATCTTTATGAATGCCAATACCGAGGACGGAAAGCATGTAAAAGAATGAAGCCAATATGAGCGTAAACTTTTTCATTAAAAGCGAAGATAGAAATATTTAGGGATGAACTACTGATTTCCATCACCCGCACTGTTAACAATTATATAAGCCGGATGGTAATTGTTCATGTGACTTATTTTCTTATTTTAGGTATCTAAAAACAACTTGTATATGAAAAAGACACTCGCATTGTTAATAGCAGTAACCTTCATCTCTACTGCTATCCTTGCACAAGAAAAAAAAGCTGCTACTACAACTACTAAAAAAGAAGTGACAAAGTCTGCAGATAAGACAAAACCTGCAACCACTGCCCAAACCACAGAAAAAGCTAAAACCGCTACTGCTGCCAGCTCAGTTAAATCTGCAGAAAAAGCAAAACCTGCCACTGCTACAGCCGGTCCAACTAAAAAAGATGGTAGCCCTGACATGCGTTATAAGGAAAACAAAGAAGCAGCAAAGCCAGCCGCCGGTCCAACTAAAAAAGACGGCACTCCGGATATGCGTTACAAAGAAAACAAAGACGCTGCCAAGAAAAAGGGATAATTTAAATTCCATTTAATAATAAAAAAGTGCTTCAAATTCTGAAGCACTTTTTTATTATCATCCAAAGTGTTTTTATAGTATTCCTGCAATCGCTTTTGCTGCGATCCATCCTCCTGTCCATGCATTTTGAAAATTAAACCCGCCGGTAACCCCATCCACATCAATAATTTCTCCTGCAAAAAATAAATGCGGAACAATTTTGCTTTGCATAGTGTTGGGATCGATCTCCTTTAATTTTATACCTCCGCATGTAACAAATTCTTCTTTGAAAGTCGTTTTGCCTTTCACCTGAAAAGCTTGACCAGTTAATTTTTGGATCAATTTGTTTTGTTGCTTGGAAGTCAATTCTGCCCAGCGCAATGATTCATCAATAAAACTTTCCCGCAGTAAATACAGCCATAAACGATTGGGTAATTCAAAGGGATTCTTATTACCGATCTTTTGAGCGGCAAAGCTGTCTCTGAAATACAGCCACTCATCCCGCAATTCATTTTCATTTCTGTTGCCCAGCCAATTCACTGAAATCTCAAAATGATAATTTTTATCTGCTAATTGTCGAGCACCCCATGCTGATAATTTCAATACAGCCGGGCCACTCATTCCCCAATGTGTAATTAATAAAGGTGCTTGTTCCTGCAATTTTGTTCCTGCAATTTTTACGGTTGCATTTTCGACAGTTACCCCCATTAATTCAGTGATCTTATTATTGGGAATATTGAATGTAAATAAAGAAGGTACCGGAGTTTCGAATGAATGTCCTGTCTTTTGCAACCATTCCATCTGTACTGATTTAGGATAACCTCCGCATGCAATACAGAGATAGTTGCAAGTCAGGAGTTGAGAGTCGGGAGTCGGGAGTCGGAAGTCGGAAGTCTTGAGTTTAAAAGAATTATTTTCTGCAAAAATCTCTTTCACTTCGCAATTCAACAATAACTCAACATTATATTTTGTTGCTTCCCTTAATAAGCAATCAATAATGGTTTGCGAGTCGTTACTCTCCGGAAACATTCTTCCATCGCTTTCTGTTTTCAAATGAACATGTCGTTCTGTAAACCATTCGATCGTATTTGTTGTATTGAACCAGTGAAATGATTTTTTTAAAAAATTTTGTCCTCTCGGATATTTTTTAATCAGTTCGCTGATCTCAAAACAGGCATGTGTAACATTGCAACGACCACCACCACTCACTTTTACTTTACTGAGTACCTTATTGTTTTTTTCAATGATAATGACTTTCAGCGAAGGGTTCATCCTTGCAGCATTAACCGCACAGAAAAATCCTGCAGCACCACCTCCTATCACTATCAATTTTTGTTGCATCATGCAAGAAACGAAAAACCCTCTTTGAAAGAGGGTTTTGCTTAATAATATTTTGAATTCAAATTCGGGTTAGCTTTTTCTGCGGCTTCGATAATGCTGTAATCAGACAATACCAATGCCTTGTTTTTCTTGATGCAAACATCGTGTTCAAAATGCACAGAAGGCTTATGGTCTTTGGTTCTTACGGTCCATCCATCATTTTCGGTAACTACATCTTTTGTTCCAAGATTGATCATCGGTTCGATCGCCAATACTAAATTTTCTTTCAGCATTGGGCCATTGCCGCGTTTTCCGTAATTGGGCACCTGAGGATCTTCATGCAGTGACCTTCCCAAACCATGTCCTACCAATTCTCGGACAACACCATAACCATATTTTTTTTCTGTATGCTCCTGAATTGCGAAACAAATGTCGCCTAATCTGTTCCCCACAATTGCTTTCTCAATTCCCTTATACAAGCTCTCTTTTGTTACTCTAACCAACTGCATCACAGCTTCGCTTACCTCACCTACTATAAATGTATATGCGTGGTCTCCATGCCAGCCGTTCAATATGACGCCCATATCAATCGACACAAGATCTCCATCTTTTAAAGGAACATTATTTGGAAACCCATGTACCACCACTTCATTTACGCTTGCACAAACAGTATAAGGATAGCCATGATAATTTAAGAAGGAAGGAACGGCTTTATGGTCTCTCACAAAATCATCGCAGAGTTTATCGATCTGCATAGTGGTCACACCCGGCTTTAGTATTTTAGCAACTTCAGTCAGTGTTTTACTTACCAGCAAAGCAGCTTCTTTCATTAAAGCAACTTCTGCATCTGTTTTATAGATCATCATATTATCTCTTCGTGTCATGATAAAAAATAAACCTGCCAGAATAGAGTCCTGACAGGTTCACAAAGTTCAAGTTTTTATTTTAAATAGTACTTGATGATATAGTTTGTCTTCCCTGTACACGACCGCTGCTCATCAACCCATCATATTGACGCATCAATAAATAAGTTTCGATTTGTTGCAGTGTATCTAAAATTACGCCCACCATGATCAATAAGGATGTGCCTCCAAAGAATGTACTGAATGCCTGTGTTACTCCTAAACGTTGGGCAAAGCCCGGCATGATACCCACAATGGCCAGGAATACAGCACCCGGTAATGTAATTCTGTCCATGATAGAACCAATATAATCAGCAGTTGGCTGACCTGGTTTAACACCGGGGATAAATCCATTATTACGTTTCAGATCTTCTGAGATCTGTTTAGGATTAAAGATCAAAGCAGTATAAAGAAATGTAAATCCTATCACCATGATTGAATAGATCAACATGTACCAAGGGTTACTATGGTCATTAAAAATGCGGACAATACCTTTTGCTGAATCGATATTTGTGAATGATACCAATGTTGGCAAGAACATGATCGCCTGAGCAAAGATGATGGGCATTACACCGGCACTATTCACTTTTACAGGAAGAAATTGTCTTGCACCACCAAACTGTCTGTTACCGATAATTTGTTTTGCATAGTTAACAGGTATCTTTCTTACACCTTGTACTAATATGATCAATCCCAAAATAACAGCAACCAATATTGCTATCTCAATTAAAAAGATCAATAATCCACCACCTGCTTTCTGACTCTTTGCACTAAACTCCTGCAATATATTTTGAGGTAATCTGCTTAAGATACCCACCATGATAATGATAGATGTTCCGTTACCGATCCCTTTATCCTGAATTCTTTCACCCAACCACATTACAAACATGGTACCTGCAGACAATACAACAATAGTTACAAAAGTGAAACTCACTCTGTCCAATAAGATCGCCTGGGCGTAACCACCTTGCGGGTTAGTCAAGTATTGAATATATGCTGCTGCCTGAAATGCAGTAACAATAATAGTAAGATAACGTGTCCATTGATTGATCTTCTTACGACCGCTATCGCCTTCTTTCTGAATTTTTTGTAATTGAGGTACTAGGATCGTCATCAATTGCATAAAGATGGAAGCAGAGATATAAGGCATGATACCCAATGCAAAAATGGAAGCCTGACTGAATCCACCTCCTGCAAATGCATCAAATAACCCCAGCAAACCTTTACTGGATGCGCTCAATTTTGCCTGATCTAATAAGTTAGGATTGATACCGGGCAATACTATATGATTACCTAAACGATATACAAATATCAATGCCAGCGTTATAATAATCTTATTACGCAACTCTTCAATGGCCCAGATATTCTTTAATGTTTGAATTAATTTTTTCACTGATTCTGTAGTTAAAAAGTTAATGCTCTAAAACCAAAAAGACGCATTCGAAATGCGTCCGGAAAGTTACTGTAATTACTTTATTATTTCAACGCTTCCACCTGCTGTTTCAATAGCTGCTTTCGCTTTTTCACTAATAGCATTTACTTTAAAAGAAAGTTTGGTCTTCAATTCGCCTGTAGCTAAAATCTTTACTTTATCAGTACGGTTAATTAATCCATTAACATATAAGTTTTCTGCAGAGAATTCAGCGAATGCATATTTTTCCTGCAATTGATCGATCTGACCTAAGTTGAAAACTTTATAAGTAATCTTATTGTTATTCTTGAAACCGCGTTTAGGAACACGACGCTGAATGGGCATCTGACCACCTTCATGTGCATTCTTACGAGAGTAACCTGCACGGCTTTGTCCACCTTTATTACCTTGTGTTGAAGTACCACCTTTACCGCTGGCTTCACCGCGGCCTATTCTTTTCTGTTTGTGAGTTGAACCTTCTGCAGGTTTTAATGTGTGTAATTTCATGTTGAATTGATTTTGAACTTACGGGGAATCACCCCTCGCAATTTGTTATTACTAATTGTAAATGATAAATGTTGAATGTGGCAGACGCCATTTACATTCAACATTTAAAATTCAAAAATATTTAAGCTAGTTCTTCAACTTTCACCAAATGGCTTACTTTATTCACCATTCCGAGAATTTGAGGAGTTGCTTCCACTTCTTTAGAGGCATTCATTTTTTTCAAGCCCAATGCGATCAAAGTTTGTTTTTGACGCTCAGATCTGTCGATACCGCTTTTTATTTGTGTTATCTTAATCTTTTTCATTGTATTCAATTTGTCCAGATAAAATCGGGATAAAATTTCAAATTAGATTATCCGTTAAATACTTTACTTAATTTAATTCTACGTGTTTTAGAAACTTCGATCGGCTCTCTCAATAAAGTCAAAGCTTTAATTGTTGCTTTAACCACATTGTGAGGATTAGCAGAGCCCAGGCTTTTCGCCAAAACATCGGTGATACCTGCACTTTCCAATACAGCACGCATACTTCCACCTGCGATCACACCTGCACCATGAGCAGCCGGTTTAATCAATATTTTTGCAGCTCCTGCTTTTGCTAATTGTTCGTGTGGAATAGTCCCATGCATGATAGGCACTTTCACTAAATTTTTCTTAGCATCATCAATACCTTTAGCAATTGCTTCCTGTACTTCTTTTGCTTTTCCTAAACCTTGTCCAACTACACCATTTCCATCACCTACAACTACTAATGCAGAGAAACTGAAAGTACGTCCGCCTTTTGTAGTTTTTACAACACGGTTAATGGCAACAACTTTGTCTTTAAGTTCAACATCGCCGCCGGCTTTTACTTTATTTTCGTTTAATTTAGACATTTATCTAACGATTAATTAATGTTCGTGAATTAAAATTTAAGTCCGCCTTCTCTTGCACCATCAGCAACTGATTTCACACGGCCATGGTATAAATTACCACCTCTATCAAACACACAGGTTTCAATACCTAATTCTTTTCCTTTCAATGCTAGTTTTGCGCCAACTAATTTTGATTTCTCAATCTTAGTCACTTTTTGTGCAACGATATCTTTATCAAGTGAAGATGCGGATGCCAATGTTACGCTGTTGTCATCATCGATCAACTGTGCATAGATTTCTGCATTGCTTCTGAATACAGACAGACGAGGTTTTACAGCAGTACCTGCAACTTTCTTGCGGATGCGATATCTGATCTTCTGTCTCTGAACTAATTTACTATTCATTGTATTTCTATTTACCACTTCCGATACTGCCGGAAGTTTGTTTATTTAATTTATTTACCAGCTGCTTTACCTGCTTTTCTTCTTAAGATCTCACCAGCGTATTTCACACCCTTTCCTTTGTATGGTTCAGGTTTACGTAAGCCTCTCAGTTTTGCAGCAACCTGACCTAATAATTGTTTGTCAATTCCTGCCAAAGAAATAGTCGGGTTCTTACCTTTTTCGGTAAGTGTTGCTACTGTTAATTCTTTAGGAACTTCGAAAATGATATTGTGAGAATAGCCTAAAGCCAGGTCAAGGATATTTCCTTGATTTGCGGCTTTAAAACCCACACCCACTAATTCAAGATCTTTTTTATATCCTTCAGTTACCCCTTTCACTAAATTTCCAACCAATGCACGATACAAACCATGCATCGCTCGATGACGGATCTGGTCAGTAGGACGAACAAATACAACTTCTTCTGCTTTCACTTCTACTGTGATATCGCGATCGATCGCTTGTTTCAATTCGCCTTTTGGCCCTTTTACAGTAATTACATTATCAGCACCCACTGTAACAGTAACACCTTTAGGAATTGCAACCGGTTTTTTACCTATACGAGACATAATAATTTCTTTTTATGATTTTTAATTTTTGTTTTCCTGACCGATCAGCCTGTATAGGAAACAGCTTAATGTATCAGAAAATATTTTTTGTTTTGATGATCAGATCAAAACTTAGTTTTAATAGATATAACAAAGCACTTCACCACCAATGTTCTGTGCTTTAGCTTGCTTATCGGTCAATACTCCTTTTGAAGTAGAAACGATAGCAACACCCAAACCATTGATCACTCTTTTGATCTCAGCTGGCTTTGCATATTGACGCAAACCCGGACGGCTTACTCTTTCCAAAGAACGAATAGCCGGCTGTTTTGTAGCTGCATCATATTTCAATGCAATCTTGATCAGGCCTTGCTTGTTATCATCTTCAAATTTGTATTTTAAGATGTAACCTTGTTCATACAATATTTCAGTGATTCTCTTCTTCAAATTTGAAGCAGGAATTTCAACCAGTCTGTGACCGGCCATCTGAGCATTACGAATCCTTGTTAAAAAGTCTGCTATAGGATCAGTTACCATGTTTATTAGAATTAATTCAGTTCAAAAAATTGTTTCTATGCATCCCGCTATCCGGGAAGTTATAGTGAAATATTACCAGCTTGCTTTCTTTACGCCAGGAATTTTTCCGTTCAAAGCCATGTCGCGAAACATAACTCTCGACAGTCCAAAATATCTCATGTATCCTTTAGGACGGCCTGTTAATTGACAACGGTTTTTTAAACGTACAGGCGATGCATTTTTAGGAAGTAGGTCCAAAGCTGCATAATCACCTGCTGCTTTTAAAGCAGTACGTTTTTCTGCAAACTTGGCAACCAGCTTTTCACGCTTTGCCTGTCTGGCTATGATTGATTTTTTTGCCATCTGATATTATTATTAGTTATTGTCTTTTTTAATGTTTTTGAATGGCATACCCAATTCTTTCAATAATTCGTATGCTTCTTCATTGCTTTGTGCAGTAGTTACCAAAGTGATATCCATTCCGGTAATCTTATTTACTTTATCGATATCGATCTCAGGAAAAATGATCTGTTCAGTAACACCCAAAGTGTAATTACCACGGCCATCAAATGCTTTATCGCTTACGCCTTTGAAATCACGAACACGTGGCAAAGCAATAGAAACCAATCTGTCTAAGAATTCATACATTTTTTCGCCACGTAAAGTAACTCTTGCCCCGATCGGCATTCCTTTACGCAATTTGAAATTTGAAATGTCTTTCTTAGAAAAAGTAGCCACAGCTTTCTGACCTGTGATCTGCTCCAATTCACCCACAGCAACGTCTACTAATTTTTTATCAGTAACAGCGCCGTTCACACCACGGTTGATGCAAATCTTTTCTAATTTAGGAGCTTGCATAATACTTGTATAAGCAAACTTCTTAACCAATGCAGGTACAACTTCTTTTTTGTACTTTTCTGCTAACCTCGGAGAATATTTTACGGTACTCATTATTTAATTACCTCCCCTGATTTTTTTGATACACGAACTAATTTACCTTCCACTCTGGTACGTTTAATTTTAGTAGCAGCGTTTGTTTTCGCATCCCACAACTGTACGTTGCTGATGTTGATCGGCGCTTCTATCTTAACGATACCACCCTTAGTGTTTTGTGCACTTGGTTTGGTATGTTTGGTTATTATGTTCACACCTTCGATCACAACACGTCCTTTGTCAACAATAACTTCTAATACCTTACGTGGTTTTTTCAAATCTTTATCATCACCGGTGATCACAACTACTGTGTCGCCTTTCTTGATGTTAAATTTGGGTTTAAATCTTGTACTCATTTTTTAATGCTTAATGCTTAATGCCAAACGCTAAACGCTTAGCTAAAAATTTATCTTTTACTTCCTGCTTTCAGTTTAAACTGTCAGCATTCCGCTTTTTCTATAATACTTCGGGTGCCAGAGATATAATTTTCATATATCCTTTATCACGCAATTCTCTTGCTACCGGCCCGAAAATACGTGTACCGCGTGGTTCATCAGAATTGTTCAATAACACAACTGCATTATCATCAAAACGGATATAAGAACCATCTTTTCTGCGCAACTTATTTTTGGTACGAACAATGACTGCTTTAGATACAGTACCTTTCTTGATACCGCCTGCAGGGATCGCATCCTTCACTGTTACTACAATCTTATCGCCTATTTTAGCATAGTCCTGACCGCTGTTACCAAGCACTTTTATACAAAGTACTTCTTTGGCACCGCTGTTGTCAGCTACATTTAATCTGCTTTCTTGCTGAATCATTTTTTTAAGCTTTTAGCTTTTAGCGGTTAGCGGTTAGCTAACCAAAAAATATTATTTCCTACTTTGCCAATAGCTCGCGGCTAATAGCTCATAGCTTTCTTATTTTGCTTTTTCTACTACTTCTACTAATCTCCAACGCTTTGTTTTACTAAGCGGACGGGTTTCCATGATCTTCACCACATCACCAATTGTACACTCATCTTTTTCATCATGAGCATGGAATTTGGTAGTTTTCTTTACAAACTTACCGTAGATAGGGTGTTTTACTTTTCTTTCAACAGCAACAGTGATGGTCTTAGCCATTTTATTACTGGTAACAACCCCTGTTCTTGTTTTACGCAAATTTCTTTCGACCATTGTTTGCATTTTATTTGGTTATTAAGCCAAAGCTCTTTTTTGTAATTCCGTTTTGATACGGGCAATATCTTGTCTCAAACCACGTATACTCATTGGGTTTTCCAATGGAGAAATAGCATGAGCAAATTCTAGTTTCTTCAAACGAAGTGAATCTTCCTGAATGCGTGCTTTTAAATCGCTTTCAGATAAATCCTTTAAACCCTTATTAAAATCTTTCTTATTGTTAGCCATTGCAATTCTGTTTTTAAAATTATGCTTGCAAATCTCTTCTGATAATGAATTTTGTTTTGATCGGTAATTTCTGCGCAGCCAATTCCATTGCTTCTTTTGCTGTTGCTTCTGTTACACCATCGCACTCAAATAAGATGCGTCCCGGTTCTACTACTGCAGCCCAGAATTCAGGGTTACCTTTACCCTTACCCATTCTCACTTCTAAAGGTTTACGTGTAATGATCTTATCCGGAAATACGCGAATCCATACATTACCTTCACGCTTCATAGCACGAGTCATACTTTGACGGGCAGCTTCGATCTGGCGATTGGTTAACCAAATAGGTTCTAATGCTTTCAATGCAAAAGTTCCGAAAGAAATAGAAGTACCACGCTTTGCTACTGAGCGAATACGTCCTTTCTGCTGTTTTCTATGTTTGCTTCTTTTAGGCTGTAACATTTATTACAATTTGAAAATTCGTTAATCTGAAAATTTGAAAATGCTTTGTTTATTTCAACAGATCCAAATCTGCGTTTTAAATTAATTTCTTCCTCTTCCACCGCCACCGCCGCGGTTATTATCCCTTCTTTCTCCACCACCTCTTCTGTCATCTCTTCCACCGCCTCTTCTGTCGTCTCTTCTTTCTTCACCACCTCTTTCTCTTCTATCGCTCAGGTCGCTCTTTCCTCCAACAAAATTTGGATTCAATTCGCGTTTTCCTAAAACCTCACCTTTACAGATCCATACTTTGATACCGATCTTTCCGTAAACTGTTTGTGCAAAAACGTTTGCATAATCAATATCCATACGGAATGTATGTAATGGTGTACGTCCTTGTTTGAATTCTTCAGTACGAGCGATTTCAGCACCACCCAAACGACCGCTTAATCTTACTTTAATTCCTTCTGCACCCATACGGAGTGTAGAAGCAATCGCCATTTTAGTAGCACGTTTAAAGTTGATACGGTTTTCGATTTGACGAGCGATCGTGTCACCTACAATTGTTGCATCTAATTCAGGGCGGCGAATTTCTAGGATATTGATCTGCACGTCATCCTTGCTGGTCAATTTCTTTAATTCTTCCTTGATACGATCAACTTCACCACCACCTTTACCAATGATGATACCGGGTTTGCTTGTATGAATAGTTACGATCAACTTACCTAAAGTACGCTCAATAACGATCTTAGCGATACCGCCCTTGTTGATACGGGCCATTAAATAAGTACGGATCTTATCGTCTTCAATTAACTTGCCTGCATAATCTTTTTTGCTGGCGTACCAATTGCTTTCCCATCCGCGGATGATCCCTAATCTATTACCAATAGGATTTGCTTTCTGACCCATATGTTATGGTTTCATTAGTTTAGAATCTACAATAATTGTTACATGGTTGCTGCGCTTTCTTACTCTGTATCCACGACCTTGTGGTGCCGGACGCATACGCTTTAATACGCGACCACCGTCAACAAAAACCGTTTTTACAACAAGGCTGCTATCGGCTGCACTTGCGCCATTATTCTTTTGTTCCCAGTTGCTGATGGCACTCTTCAACAATTTTGCTAACGGAGTAGCATTGTGTTGAGGATGATGTTCCAATATAGCCAGCGCCTTCTCCACTTCCATTCCTCTGATCACATCAGCGAGTAAACGCATTTTGCGCGGACCTGTGGGATAATTGTTCAGTTTAGCTACTGCTTCCATTTCTTTTTTGTTATTAGTTTTTTGTTTCTGTTTTTGATCTTACAAATCAAATCCTGAAACTTTACTTACTTATTGTTTAGAACCTGAGTGACCTCTGAAATTTCTGGTTGGTGCAAATTCACCTAATTTATGTCCTACCATGAATTCAGTTACATAAACCGGAATGAATTTATTTCCGTTGTGTACTGCAAATGTGTGACCTACAAAATCAGGAGTAATTGTGCTGCGACGACTCCAGGTTTTGATAACGCCTTTCTTTGCTTTTCCTTCATTGATGGCAACAATTTTACCATCCAGATTTGCATCTACGTAAGGACCTTTTTTAATTGAACGACCCATAGTTATTTTTTTATAGTTTATTCTCCCGTTACCGGGATATTTTAACTGTTACGATTACTTAGTTAATTTCTTTCCGTCTCTTCTCTGGATGATCAGTTTATCACTGCCCTTTCCTTTTGTTCTTGTTTTCAAACCTCTAGAGTATTGGCCGTTTCTAGAACGAGGTTGTCCACCTGAAGCTTTACCTTCACCACCACCCATCGGATGATCTACAGGGTTCATCGCAACACCACGTGTACGCGGACGAATACCTTTCCAACGATTTACACCGGCTTTACCTGCAGTTTCCAAATTATGATCGCTGTTAGAAACAACACCAACTGTTGCATAACAATTGATCAATAATTTTCTCAATTCACCACTTGGCATTTTTAAGACAGCATATTTTTCTTCCTTATTGGCTAACTGAGCTGAAGTGCCTGCACTTCTGATCATTTTACCACCTTGTCCGGGTTGTAATTCAACATTATGAATCACAGTACCCAAAGGAATATGTTTCATCTGCAATGCATTGCCGATCTCAGGAGCTACATTATCGCCAGCGATAACTTTTGTACCAACCTGCAAACCTTGCGGTGCAAGAATGTATCTTTTTTCGCCATCAGCGTATTGCAATAAAGCAATAAATGCTGTGCGGTTTGGATCGTATTCGATTGAAACAACAGTTGCTTCAATATCGTGTTTGTTACGCTTGAAATCGATGATACGATAATGTTTCTTGTGACCGCCGCCAATATATCTCATTGATCGACGACCCTGAAAATTACGTCCCCCTGATTTTTTCACAGGCTCCAACAAACTCTTTTCGGGTTTGTTAGTGGTGATTTCAGCATAAGCATTTCCAATTCTCCAGCGTGTGCCGGCTGTCATTGGTTTGTACTTTTTTAATGCCATTTCTTTTCTATTTATGCGAAATTTTCAGCTTCGCTTGCTATAATTAAATGTTAGAATATAAATCGATCGATTCGCCTTCAGCTACAGTTACCAATGCTTTTTTGAAAGCAGGTTTCTGTCCCTGAATAAAACCGGCCTTTGTATAGCGTGTTTTATTTTTTCCGGGAATTACTGCAGTATTAACATCCACTACACTTACACCGTAAAAATCTTCTACTGCTTTTTTAATTTCCAGTTTGTTTGCTTTGCGATTTACTTTAAAAGCATACTTTCTCAACTTTTCTTGTTGTGCATTTGCTTTCTCGGTTAATATCGGCTTTACTAAAACTTCAGTCGGTTTCATTTTCTAAAAGTTGAAACGTTTTATATTAAGCTACTACAGCTTCGTTATCTGCAAAAATTTTTGCTGTGTTCTCTGTAAATACTAAAACATCGGCATTTACAATTTCGTAAGTATTGATATCGGCCAATAAAGTAGCAGCGATATTAGGAACGTTACGAGTACTTAAATACACATTGTCGTTGTATTCAGGTAAAACAAGAATTGCTTTTTTATTTCCTACATTCAAAGCATTGAAAACTTCAATTAATTGTTTTGTTTTTGGTGTATCCAAGTTGATATCTTCAACAACCAATATTGCGTTATCTTTTGCTTTATAACTTAATGCAGAAATTTTGGCAAGGTCTTTTACTTTACGATTCAATTTAAAATCGTAGCTGTGTGGTTTTGGTCCGAAGATAGTACCACCACCCTTATACAAAGGGTTACGGATATTACCTTTACGTGAACCACCGGTACCTTTTTGTTTGTGAAGTTTACGGCTTGCACCCTGAACTTCAGCACGTGTTTTAACTTTGTGTGTACCTGAACGACCGGCAGCTAAATATTGTTTAACCGCCAAATAGATCACATGATCATTAGGTTCTACACCAAACACTTCTGCAGGCAATTCAACCGTTCTACCGGTCTTCTGTCCTTTTATATTTAATACGTCTACTTGCATGTTCTTCTGATTAAAAGTGATTACTTCTGGATTAAAACGATTGAACCGTTGTGGCCAGGAACTGAACCACTGATAAGAATGTAATTTTTCTCAGCGAAAATCTTTACAACTTTCAAGCCTTTCAATTTCACTCTGTCACCACCCATACGGCCGGCCATTCTCATCCCTTTGAATACTCTTGCAGGATAAGAAGATCCGCCAATAGAACCCGGAGCTCTCGAACGATCATGTTGACCATGCGTTGCTTCACCCACACCGGAGAATCCATGGCGTTTTACAACACCTTGAAAACCTTTACCTTTTGTGGTACCTATAACTTCAACATCATCACCTTCAGCAAAAATGTCTAATGAAATGGTTTCGCCCAATGTTTTTTCTATGGAATAGTCTCTGAATTCTTTTACAAATTTCTTTGCGGAAGTTTGAGCTTTTGCGAAGTGATTAAGCTCGGATTTTGTACTGTGTTTCTCGTTCTTGTCGCCTAATGCTAATTGTAATGCATTATAGCCGTCAGACTCTTTTGTTTTTACCTGAGTAACAACATTTGGAGCAGCTTCAATGATCGTTACAGCGGTTTGTTTACCGTCTGTTCCGAAGATGCTGGTCATCCCGATTTTTTTACCAATAATTCCTTTCATCGTTTAGCGGTTTGCGCCCCGCTGAGGTGTAGAGGACATTCCGCCGATGAAAGCGAAATTCAATCCCTGTTTTCTGCCGACCTTTTCCTTTGTTCCCCTAATTTTCATTAAGGCTTCGGAAGTACCGGAAGCAAACAAACCTCGAAGGGCCTGTTTATATGTCACTGTTTTCGAACCAGAGCTCCTTTTTCAATTAAGATTGGGAGATGGATATATTGAATAAGATCTCTTTATCAAGCTTTGATCTCAACTTCAACTCCTGAAGGAAGATCCAATTTACTCAAAGCATCTACAGTTCTTGAAGAAGAAGTGTAAATATCCAACAAGCGCTTATGCGTGCAAAGCTGGAACTGTTCACGACTCTTTTTATTAACGTGGGGTGAGCGAAGTACAGTGAAGATTCTCTTTCTTGTAGGAAGAGGAATAGGTCCTGTAACAACGGCACCTGTGCTGCGTACTGTTTTAACGATCTTCTCTGCAGATTTATCTACCAGATTGTGATCGTAAGACTGTAATTTGATTCTGATTCTCTGAGACATAGTCAAAACCCAATTTTCCGTTGGGGCTGCAAAGGTAAGGGGCTGATACCACACAGGCAAGAAATATTGAAAGAATTTTAAGATAATCAGAAAAAAATATTGAATATTTTTCTAAAAACCGTCATTTCCCGGATTTACTGCTTTTACCACCCTTATTTGAAAGAATTGTTTTGTAAAAAAGCCCCGTTCAAAATTTGAACGAGGCTTTCCTTTATATATCAGTAAAATTAGTCTTCTACCTTCACTTTACCCTTGCTCTTTGCAATTACTTCTTCTGCAATATTATTTGGAGCAGGCGCGTAATGTGAGAATTCCATAGTAGATGTTGCACGACCGGAAGACAAAGAACGCAGTTGGGTTACATATCCAAACATTTCACTTAATGGAACTTTGGCTTTGATAACCTGAGCATTTCCTCTGGTATCCATTCCTTCCAGCATACCACGACGACGGTTCAAATCTCCCGTTACATCACCCATATATTGATCCGGAGTTACCACTTCCACTCTCATGATCGGCTCTAATAAAACAGGTTTTGCTTTACGACCGGCTTCACGGAAACCACCCTTCGCACAAAGTTCGAATGACATAGAATCGGAATCCACCTGATGGAAACTACCATCATAGATCCTAACTTTCATTGTTTCAACAGGATAAGCTGCTAAAACGCCGGTACCCATTGAAGATTCAAAACCTTTCTGAATGGCAGGAATGAATTCTTTAGGAATAGATCCTCCGAAAATATCATTCTTGAACTGGAATCTTTTTCCGGGATTTTCAGTCAGCCATTCTGCATCAGCAGGGCCGATAGAAAATTGAATATCTGCGAATTTACCACGACCACCTGACTGTTTCTTCAACACTTCACGGTGTTCGATAGTTTGACCAAATGCTTCTTTATAAGCCACTTGCGGATTACCCTGATTGATCTCCACTTTAAACTCACGACGCATACGATCAACAATGATTTCCAAATGCAACTCTCCCATGCCGCTCAAAATTGTTTGACCAGTATCTTCATCAGTTCTTACTCTTAAAGTAGGATCTTCTTCTACCAGTTTTGCAATGGCCATACCCATTTTATCAACGTCTTCCTGAGTTTTAGGCTCAACAGCAACAGAGATAACTGGTTCCGGGATGAACATATTTTCTAAAGCGATAGGATGATTCTCATCACACAAAGTATCGCCGGTTTTAATTTCTTTGAACCCTACAGCTGCAGCAATATCTCCTGCCTCAATGAAGTCGATCGGATTTTGTTTGTTCGCAAACATTTTCATGATACGGCTGATACGTTCTTTTTTTCCGCTTCTTACATTCAAAACATAACTACCGGCATCCAAATGACCTGAATAGCAACGGAAGAAAGCAAGACGTCCTACAAATGGATCGGTCATGATCTTAAACGCTAATGCCGCAAAAGGTTCTTTCGCATTTGGTTTACGTGAAATTTCATTTCCTGTTGAAGGGTCGATTCCGACAGTATCATCAATATCAAGTGGAGAGGGCAAATAACGACAAACAGCATCTAATGCAGTTTGTACCCCTTTATTTTTAAATGCAGACCCACACATCATAGGTACGATGCTCAAATCAATCGTTGCTTTACGGATGGCTTCATGCACTTCAGCTTCACTGATTGAATTTGGATCATCAAAAAATTTCTCTAATAATTTATCATCATATTCTGCAACTGCTTCAATTAACTGAGCTCTCCAATACTCTGCCTCTTCCTTCATATCTTCCGGAACGGGAATTTCCTTATAGGTCATCCCTTCAGTTTCCATATCCCACTGAACGCCTTTCATAGTAATTAAATCCACAACGCCTTTAAATTCATCTTCTGCACCAATCGGCAATTGTAATGGCACTGCTTTTGCACCCAGCATTTCACGAACCTGGTTAACAACCATTAAAAAATCAGCACCTGCACGATCCATTTTATTAACGAAACCGATACGAGGAACTTTATAACGGTTAGCCTGACGCCAAACAGTTTCTGATTGAGGTTCTACCCCATCAACGGCACTGAATAAAGCGATCAAACCATCCAGTACACGCATACTACGTTCTACTTCTACAGTAAAATCCACGTGACCCGGAGTATCAATAATATTAAAATAATAGCTTTTGGTATTTGCATCGGCTACCCCTTTATTTGTTGGAAATTTCCATTGACAACTAACTGCAGCAGAAGTAATAGTGATACCACGTTCTTTTTCCTGTTCCATCCAATCCGTAGTTGCAGCACCATCATGCACTTCACCAATTTTATGAATCATACCTGTATAACGCAGGATACGCTCTGTCATGGTTGTTTTACCGGCATCAATATGAGCAGCAATACCGAAGTTGCGTTGTAATTTCAAGTCAGCCATAAATAGTTCTTGTTTTTAAAATTTTTTTGAGGCGGCAAAGGTAAGGATTTACTGCATTGAAAAAGAGGTTAAGAAATATTTAATTCACTTGTGGAGAATTATTGAAATCAGAGTTATTACTCTGTGCATCTTGAGTTTCATTCATTTCCCATATAAGAGGAATGTATCAATTCAATCTCACTGCTCTTGCTACCAAAATAAAAAAGCCCCGATACATTCGAGGCTTTCTAAGAATATAAAATAAATTAAACTTTAAAGTGGGAGAATGCTTTATTCGCTTCAGCCATACGATGAGTGTCTTCTTTCTTTTTGAAAGCCGCACCTTCACCTTTGCTTGCTGCGATGATCTCGTTGGCTAATTTATCAGCCATTGTACGTCCATTTCTTTCACGGCTGTAACGAACCATCCATTTGATACTTAAAGAAATTTTTCTATCAGCACGAACTTCAGAAGGAATCTGAAAGGTAGCACCCCCGATTCTGCGGCTACGAACTTCAACAGCAGGAGTAATGTTAGTCAATGCTTTCTTCCAAACCTCATATCCATCTTCACCGGTGGTTTTGGTTACTTTATCTACAGCATCATAAAAAATATTGATCGCAGTGCTTTTTTTACCTTGCCACATTAAGTTATTAATGAAACGGGTAACCAACTTATCATTGAAACGTCCATCAGGAGCGAGTGGTAATTTTTTTGCTTGTGCTTTACGCATGTTTGCTAATTTTTAATTTGGGCTGAATTTCTTCAAGTATTAAAACTTTACTCAGCTGTATTTAGGGATTATTTTTTTGCTTTTTCTTTCTTAGTACCGTATTTAGAACGGCTCTTCTTTCTGTCTTTTACACCTGCAGTATCCAAACTACCACGAACGATGTGATAACGAACACCCGGTAAATCCTTTACACGACCACCACGTATCAATACAATTGAGTGTTCCTGCAAATTATGGCCTTCACCCGGAATATAGGCGATCACCTCGATTTTATTTGTCAAACGCACTTTGGCAACCTTACGCAAAGCAGAGTTTGGTTTTTTAGGAGTAGTTGTATACACCCTTGTACAAACACCACGACGCTGCGGACATGCATCCAAAGCTCTTGATTTACTCTTAGCCCTGATGATTTCGCGGCCTTTTCTTACTAATTGTTGAATGGTAGGCATTCTACTTTGTTTAATTTTTTTCGGACGGCAAAGGTAATAGGCCTTTGGCTAAATTCCAAAAAGAAAAACCCGAAATCCTAAAATTTTAAAAAAGCAGGATTTCGGGCTTTATTTCCTGGATACAATTATGCTTTGATCATCCAGCCAAATTTATCCTCTATTGCACATGAACGGATATTATTCAATGTTTGTTTAACGGCATTTGCCACTTTACATTTTGCAATATCTAACTGCATTACAAAATCTTTATAACGTAATTCCTTTATCAATGCAATTGTAGCAGCTGTACCGGTACCAAACACTTCCTGTAAACTATTGTTTTTATAGGCTGCGATCAACTCTTCAATGTTAATTCTACGTTCTTCTACAGGAATTCCCATGTCTTTTAAAATAGTAATTACACTATCCCGGGTCACCCCTTTTAAAATGGTACCTTCTTCCAAAGATGGCGTAACGGCAACACCATTGATCACAAAAACAACATTCATCATCCCAACTTCCTGTAACCATTTATGTTCAAAAGCATCGGTCCATAGGACCTGGTCATATCCTAATTTTTTCGCTTCTTTTGCAGCGATCATACTTCCGGCATAATTACCCGCATTCTTTGCAAAACCAACGCCACCGGGGGCTGCACGTGTATACTTTTCTTCTACAAAGATCTTCATTGGCTCTGCAAAATAAGGTCCTGTAGGACTTAAAATAATCATGAACTTATACGTCTCTGATGGCTTTACGCCCAACTGGTAATCAGTTGAAAACATAAAAGGACGAATATAAAGTGAATGTTCTTTTTTGCTGGGGATCCAATCTTTGTCAAGATCCACCAACAATTTCATTCCTTCCAGAAAAATCTCTTCTGGTACAGCAGGCATGCACATCCTTTCTGCAGAAATATTGAAGCGTATAAAATTATCGTGCGGGCGAAAAATATAGGCATTATTGTTTTCGTCTTTATATGCCTTTATCCCTTCAAAAATGGACTGTCCATAATGTAAAGAAGATAAAGAGGGTTCTAAAACCAGGGGCTGATAGGGCTTGATCTCTACATTCTTCCACTCACCATTTTCATAATCTGCTTCCAGCATATGATCGGTAAAGTATTTCCCGAATGGAATATTTTCAAGATTCAGGTCATTTAATTTACTGCGTTCAACTTTCGAAACATTGATATCAACTGCTGCGGTCATAACTTTATATTTGATGCAAATTTAAAAGAAAAAAGAAAACTAACAGTCGTTAATATTCTAAAATAATTATGAGTTTTAAAAAATTACAATTGTCGGACTTTTTGATCGCTGAACTCTATAAGGACGTTTTGGTTGATTTAAATACAGCGGAAAAGAGCGATAAAAAACAAAAAACTCACCCCGCCCAAAAATGGTTCTTGGGTGAAAATAAAAAGAATGTGGTTATTGCAGTAAAAGATGAAGAAGCCGTTTATTTGCGTGATGAATGGCTGCAATTTTTATCGACCATTTTAGGTGCCTGCAAATTGAATCTGGGTGATGTTGCCATAATAAATTATGCCAAAAACAATTATTCGTATTCCGAATTAACAGAAAAGCTTGCCCCTGAATTTTTATTGCTACTCGATATTTCAGCAAAAGAAATTCAATTACCTTTTACGGTTCCGAATTATCAAATACAGCAGTACAACAATTGTAAATTTTTATTAAGCCCTTCCTTGGAAATCATACAGGGTACAACCCAAGAAGCAAAATTGGAGAAGAGCAAACTATGGCTAAGTTTGAAAAAGATGTTCAATATATAATTCCTGCAATGAAAACAACCTTAATCTTTGCCACTAATAATCAGCACAAAGTTGATGAAATAAGATCTGTGATCGGGAATGAGTTTACTATCATTACGCTTCATGAAGCCGGTATTGATATTGATATTCCTGAACCTCATGACAGTTTAGCGAAAAATGCCTCTGAAAAGTCATCGGTCATACATCAACTCACCAACCAGAATTGTTTTAGCGAAGATACCGGTCTGGAAGTGAATGCATTGAATGGTGAGCCAGGTGTCATGAGTGCTCGCTATGCAGGTGGTGTAAAAGATTTTCAAAAAAATATTGATAAGCTTTTAGAGAACCTTTTGGGGAAAGGCGATCGCAATGCGCATTTCAGAACAGTAATCTCGTTGATATTAGACAATAAAGAATATTTGTTTGAAGGAATCTGCGAAGGAAAGATCATCACAGATCAAAAAGGGAATAAAGGTTTTGGATACGACCCGGTTTTCATTCCAAATGGAAGTAATAAAACATTTGCGGAAATGACCCTGGAAGAAAAAAATGCATTCAGTCATAGAAGAAAAGCTACCGATCAACTCATTCAATTTTTAAATGAAAATGGAACGAATTAAAATAAATTTACCCGAAAACTTTTCATTCACAACTTCGATCAGCATTCGGATAACTGATCTTAATTACGGTGGCCATGTTGGTAATGACTCTTTTTTATCATTAATCCATGAAGCAAGGCAACAGTTCTTAAAACAGCATGGGTTTAGCGAACTTGATTTTGCAGGTGCCGGATTAATTATGGCTGATGTTGCCATCGAATACAAAAAGGAATTGAGTTATGGAGATATTGTAATAATTTCTGTTGCAGCCAATGGTTTTGACAAATTGGGGTTCGACCTATTTTACAAATTAGAAGTTAAGGATGATCAGAATTCTATTTTAGCCGGCAAAGCAAAAACAGGGATGATCTGTTTTGATTATAACTTAAAAAAGAAAGTAAGCGTACCCGAAGAGGCAATTCAAAAATTGGGCTGATCATTCATTCCAAATCTTCCAGTTTTCCTCTGCCTGAATCTCTAGCATCTCCTGACCATTTTGAATGGTTGCATTTTTTGATTTTCCGTATTGTAAAAATTTAGTTTCAGCCGGATTGTAGACCAGGTCAAATAAATAATGCTTTGACGTGATGAACTGATAAGGTATGGCCGGAGCCTCATCAATATCAGGATAAGTGCCAATGGGCGATGCATTGATAATGACGGGGTATTCGTTTAAAATATCTTGATCAAGTTCATTGTATAAAAATTCTGTTCCGACTTTTTTGCGGGATACAAATTCGTGATCGATCTTTAATTTCTGCAACACAAATTCAACAGCAGAAGCAGCGCCACCGGTTCCTAATATCAATGCTTTTGTATGATGCGGTTTTAATTGTTTGATAAATGATTTCTCGAAACCGATCACATCAGTATTAAACCCCGATAATTTGTTCTCTCTGATCTTTATACAATTACATGCCCCCATTTGTTTTACAGCATCTGTTGAATCGTATAAAAAATCGATCACCGATTTCTTATAGGGAATAGTTACAGCTAATCCAGTGAGATTTTTTTGGGTTAAGATCTCGTGCAGCATTAAAATATTATCGAGCGAAAAATTCTCAAAGCTTGCATCAGTTATGCCTTCGTTTGCAAATTTCTCATCAAAATATTTTTTGGAGAAGGAATGTGAGAGCGGGTAACCGATCAGTCCGTATAAACGCATCTGTAGGTTTTATTTATTTAAATACAAATGAAAAGTATCGCCACGCAAACCAATTCGCATTGATTCGAGGGGAATTACTTCATTTGGGGCAATATTGCCGAGATTTACATTACAGTCGATCAATTCGAGGAAATACAATTGCTGTGCTTTTTGCGGAGCTTCCCAGATAATTTTTTCATGTGGGATTTGAGTGAGAATTTCCTGAACCAACCCTTCTCTCACTTCTCCACTACCTCTGTAGATACCCACATTTCCTGCTTCACGTGCTTCTGCAATTACATAAGAAGAACCGGCTTCCAATTCTGCCCGCATTAATTCGATCCATTTATAAGGAGGAATGATATGTGCTGCGTCTTTACTTCCCACTTCGCTTAACACAGTTCCGTGTTTGGTTAATTTTTCAATATATCCGCATTTTTCTGCATGAGGGATATCGATACTCCCATCACTCACTTCCATATATGTAACACCAAATTCTTTGCAAACATTAATATATTCATTGAACTGGTTACGAATTAAAAAAGCTTCAAATAATGTTCCGCCAAAATAGATAGGCATACCATATGATTGATATACTTCTATTTTTTCTTTCAAATTGGGAGTAACATATGATGTACCGAAACCTAATTTTACAATATCTACATGCGGGCCGGCAACATCTAAGAAATTACGGACCTCATTTATACTTAATCCTTTGTCCATTACCATTGTCAATCCATGTGTTCTTGGTTTTGGTGTACGTTCCGGAATTTGAGTAAGATTGAAATTCATTGTTTGTGTTTTAAGGAACTGCAAAAATAGTATAAATCAAAGCAATGAAGTTAGCAGACTTACACAATCAAAAATAAAACAGGTTTAAATTTTTTTGCCTTTTTTATAACGGGCAATAATATCAATCACCTGGTTGTTTTGCAGAATACCGGGATTTAATTCAACAAACTTTTTCAAAAGCTTTGGTGCTTTGGACATGGCTGTTTCCAATTGCAGTAAAGCTTCTTTTGATTTTCCTGATAAAAATAGTGATGCACTATAATAAAATAGGAAGATGGGTTTAACATCGGTTGCATTCATTGCTGCAATACACTGCTCGGCAGCCTCCTCAAAATATGTTGCTTTTAGTAAACAACGAATCAATGCCTCCCAGCCGGAGGCACTCCGGGGCTTACTACTTACTACATTTCCAAAATAAAGTATGGCATCTTTATATTGTTCCAAATTCATCTTGCACTCACCCATTGCCAGATTGTACTCCGGAACCGTGCGTTGCATACGCATCGCGTTTTCTAATTGTTTCACAGCATTTTGCCATTGATCCTCCTGCATATAAGTAGTGGCAATCTTATAATAGAGCTTACTGTCTTCAGGATTTAAGTGTACCGCTTTCTTATAGTGAAATCTTGCCTGTGCATAATTTCCCAAACGATGGAAACAATGACCGATCGCTTCATAGATCACATCTTCGGGTCGTGATAATTCCAAAACTTTTTCCAATACTTCAATAGCATCTTTGTATTTACGCAACCTTAAAAAGGCATCCCCCATATTCCGGTAAGCATAATCAAATTTTTCATCAATAGCCACTGCATATTTGTAGGCGTCTATTGATTTTTCATACAATTTTAATCCCTGATAAGCTGCAGCCAAATTAAACCATGCAATTTCATTGTATGGGAAATCATCGATTATTTTTTGATGAAGTTTGATGCTTTCTTCATTTCGGCCGGTAAAATCGGTCCAAAAACAAATTTTATACAATGCCTCTTCATTATTGGGGTCTTCTTCCAGGATCAATTGTAAACAATCGAAAACTTTATCAAACTCTTCATAATCATCATACACATCGGCCAGTTCAAATAAAAGGTCCAATCTTTCTTCTCCCTCAAACATCTGCAAAGCAGCTTCCAATAATTCAACTGCTTTTGCCTGTTGATCCAATGCGAGATAAACATCAGTCTTTAAAATGAATAAATTAACATCCGTACTATCATACAATTCTGCTGTTTCCAGCACTTCCAATGCCTGATGATATTTTCTGTTCGCCAAAAGCATATCCGCTTTTTTGATCATCAGTTGAGAAGAAAAGGGAAATTGTTCTAATCCTGTTTCTGCAGCCAAAAGAGCTTCATTAAAGTCATCCTTTTCATCAAAATAGTCTACAATCCGTTCAAAAGCTTCTTCTTCAAGAAAAGAATAGCTGCGACCCTGTTTAAGGTTCTGGTATTGCTGGAGTAATTCTTTGAGTTCTTCGCGGTCTTCGCGGGACGGATTATCTCTCATGCCTGGATTAGTTTATCTAAAATAAGGAAATTTTAAAAGAAAATCAGTTTTCAGGCAACATTTTTACCCTTTACACGTATCATTATAAGAATATAAATTGTTAAATATGGAAGAAAGACCTATTTTCGTTCCAATGTTTCGGTTTCGCCACATACAAAAAATTGCTTTTGCTGCCATTTTCATAATGGCTGTTCAGGTGGCTATTGCGTCTTTTTCTTTTACAGGTATCACTGATGAAAGGAATAAAGCCAATAAATATTCGCTCAAAAATCTCAGTTTGTATTCGCATAGAAGTATCTCTATTTCCGGTCTAAAATCCGAAATGCAGTTCAAAGGATCACAAACCGTGACTCAGAAGAATACCGACGGTGCACTGGAAATGAGTTCCATGATGCAATATGATAAGGGTAACACCACTTTTATTTTTCCTTATAAACTGAAAGTTAAATTCATTAAGGACAAGATCAGAATTCCTCTTCACTGATTTTTAATTCAACATTCTGTAGTTACTTGATTGTATATCAAACTTTGATGCCGGTACAGGGCTCAAATTAATTTTTATAGCTGTATAATGAATTTTTTTACCCGCCGTTTCCAGTGCTTCATATTCCAGTACCAACCCTGAAACGTCCTTAAATTGATATTCAAACTCCTTTACTGATGGAGCGATAGCATTTGCAAAATATGCAACATACGAACTCCCATCTTTTAACTGCATCGTTGCTTTTTTACATTCATAGCCGAGAATAACTTTTGTTTCATTGGATACGTTGATAGTTAATCCCTCAAACTTACTATTCTGTTTTTTCCAAGCATCCTTATCTAATTTGGTCATGAATTTGTTGTTGCCAAATTCTCTCAAAACAACAGCAGTGCCTTCTGTTTTATCAAAAAAAGTTGATTGTGTAAAAGCAGGACTTACAAGATCTGTTCTGCTGTTATTTCCTTTGATGTAAACTGTTTTAGTGGTTTCTTTCAACGATTCGATCAGGTCTTTATCTGCAATATTCGCATCAGCAGTAATTGAATAAGTGATTGTACATTCTGCCACAATTCTTTGCTGTGCATGCAGATGCATTATCATAGCCGGTATCAATGCAAATAATAAAATTACTTTTTTCATATCGTTGAATTCAAATGAAAACGAAAATTCTTTATCAATGTTAATCAAAAAGCCCCGCATCTAATGCAGGGCTCTTGAAAATATTTCCTATTGATTATTTTTTATTCTGAGTTTTGTTTTTCAAGTCCTGCACTTTTTTCTGGCTCTCCATCATCTGCTCATAACGTTCTTGCCATTTACTTTTAGTTTTCACTTTCGGAGACTTTCTCTTCTCATCGATCTTGGCCAGGATCTTATCGTGATTAATGATCTTTTTCTGAATGATCAATTGAAGTATCAATGTTAGTGAATTAGAAACAGTATAATACCAGGTTAATGCTGATGGAAGTCCATTAAAAATGAACAACATCATAAAAGGAAAAATATAAGGCATATACTTCATTGCAGGATTATCCTGTGTAGGAGTTGACGCCATATTATAAATGGAGATCAGAAAACTGGTCAATACAGCAGTAATGGTAAACAAGCTGATATGATCTCCGAAATTCAGAGGAACATTAAAAGGTAGTTTCAATATCACATCATATGATGAAAGATCTTTTGCCCATAAGAATGATTGCCCTCTCAATGCAATATTTGAATTAAAGAAACTATACAATGCAAAGAATATCGGGATCTGCAATAATGCCGGAATACATCCCCCAAGCGGGTTTACGCCAGCTTCTTTAAACAATTTCATCTGTTCCATTGCGAATCCCTGCTGATCCGTTCCGAACTTTTTCTTTAATGTATCCAACTCCGGCTTCAACACTTTCATTTTGGCACCGCTCAAATAACTGCTATAGGTTAATGGCGATGTAACCAGCCGAATAAATACAGTTAGTAATAAAATAACCCAACCGAAATTCTTTACAAAGCCAGCAAAGAAATCAAAAACCGGCATAATGATATACTTGTTGATGGGACGTACAAATGAATATACATCCCTACCCAAATTCACCATTTTATCCATGCTTTCTGCTTCATGTTTTAAAATGCTATAATCGTTGGGGCCATAATATAATTGCAGTGGAATAGTTACAGAAGCTACAAGAGGCACTTTTAATTGCATTGCAGCATCCGTATTGGATAAAGTATTGGAAGAATCAGTACTTCTGGTCCATTGTACTTCACCATTGGCAAAACTGTTTTTTGCAATCAAGGTAGTATTGAAAAATTGTTGCACAACAGAAATCCATTGTATCGGCTTCTCAAATTTTCTTTGTGTTTTGGAGGAAATATAATCAAATTCATTGCCTTCTGAAAAACAGATATTGCTTTGTTGTCTTTCATATTTAACAGAGCTTTCATGGCGCTGTGGTTCAGTCTTCCATAAAATGTTCATCACACCACCACTTAATAATTTATCAGCCCCGGTTAAATTCAAATTCCAATCAATCATGTATTCATTCTTCTTCAATAAGAATTGATGTGTTACACTTTCACCTGTCGCATTTTGTAAAGTGAAAGAAACGCTTTGGCTTCCGTCTGCATTCTTTACAGGCTGAGCAGCTGTAAAGAATAATTCCCCACTTTGTGCCGCAACATTTGCACCTGTATTAATCGAGTAGCTTAAAAAGTCTTTTTCATTACCAATTTGAACTAATGTGCTATCGAATGATTTATAATTTTTCAGTTGCACATATTTTACTCTACCGCCTTTATTTGTAAAAGTAACTTTCATCACTTCATTTTCAACAACCAGCAATTGTTCAGTACCGATAGCTGCAGTAGCAAAATTTCCTGCAACAGTTAATTTTGAGGTTGAATCTCTGAACAATGAATCTTTCCTGGCTGCGATAGTATCTGCCGGAATTGCTCGCAAAGCATTCACCCTGTCAATAGAATCTTTTGCCCTTTTTTGTATTTGCATGTAAGCGTCTTGTTGCTTGTTAGAATACCAGAAAAACAAGAAAAACAAAATGCCCAACAGCACAAAACCAATAACCGTATTTTTATCAAGGTTCATAGTCTGAAAAATATTGAGCGGCAAAGGTAAGGTTTGGGAACTGATTGCAGATTATCGTCCACAGATTTCACATTTTTATGATACCAGCGGTAGAAACAGCAGTTTAGCGGTGGTTGCGGCGGATCATGCCGATATATTCGGCATCCCCATCAACGGATTTGTACTATTGAATAGCCTTGAGCTGTTAGCTGCGAGTTTTGCTCAAAGCTCATAACTCGCTACTCCTAGCTTTACAGCAAATCATTCTCTTAAACTTTTCAAAAAAAAAAAAGAACTGTTCCTATTCTCAAAGTTTCATTGTTCCTTTACATTACTTCCAACCTCAACCTATTTCCAACTTCTACCACTTCACTCTTTAATTAAATTGTTATGCAGGAAAGCGTACAGATGCTATCCCAACGGGAAAGCTATATTCCAACGAAGTGGACAAAATTTTTGTGGTGGTTATCTACCGCCGAAAAAGAATTATTATCCGATTGTGTGATCGACCGAAACCGTTACTCGATCATCGGCATGACGGTGATGGGCACCTGGCTATTTGCAACTTTAGCCTGGACCTATTTCTTTAGTACTGTCGTTTCAAACATCTATGCATGTTTTGCATTAGGCATTTTTATGGGTGGCATTATTTTAACGATCGACCGTGCCTTGATCAAAGGCATTAATAAATTCAATAAAAATAAAATAGCGCCATTAGTATTTCGGGGTATACTGGCAGTAACTATCGGCATGTTCATGGCACAGCCGGCATTATTGTATTTATTTGACAAAGAAATTCATTTACAGATCTCGTTAGACAATGAACAAAAGAAAAAAGATAAACTGCAACAACAGGAAGCTGTTTATGCTATCACCAAAAAGGATCTACTGAATAATAAAGCAAGTCTTCAAAAACAATTAGAGGATAAATATAAAGAAGTATCGATTGCCCGAAATAATTTTATAGCAGAAACTGATGGCACGGGCGGCAGTAAAAAGATTGGCCTCGAAGATATTGCCAAAGCCAAACAAAAGGAATATCAAAAGCTGGATGGTGAATACCAACAGATGAGCATTGCATTATTGCCGCAAATTAAAACTGCTGATAGTTCTTTACATCTTATCGAATCATCCGTTCAAAAAGAACAACAATCATTTGATACACTTTTGAATGATGGTTTTTTAACGAGAATAGAAGCTTTGAACAATCTCATAAAAACCAATACAGCATTACAATCCAGATACTATTTATTGGTGCTCATTTTATTGCTCATAGAATTAATGCCTGTATTGGCCAAGACCATTTTACCCGCAGGCACTTATGATGAAAAGGTTCATCTTCGAGAAAAAATGGAAAAAGAGATCGTACAGAAAAACATGGTTCACGAACAACAATTGAAAGAGTTGTACAATCAATTAGCATTTGAACAGGATTCGGGTTTTATTAGAAATTTTTTTACTAATTCTCACAAAGAGCGAAATGAAAAAATGCAAAGCCAAATGAATACCTGGAAAGAAAGCAGCGAACAAAGTTTCGATAACATGTGGAACGGAATTAAAAAAGATATGCTGACCAAACAGGAGCATTGAAAGAAACTCAAACACATGAGGATTATAGTTTTAACAAAAGGGCAGATAGAATTAAATACTATCTGCCCCTCTCTATATTTTTCTATGTAGTTCTTTTAAATCAAAGCATCCTGCAAAGCAGAGGTTTTATATACGTGCTTTTTTTCATTGTAAATTTTAGCAGCCCCTATAAAACTTACAAATACTGGAGCAGGTCTTTCCACCGAACTTTTTAATTCAGGATGATATTGAACGCCGATAAAGAATGGATGATCCGGCAACTCCATGATCTCCACTAATCCGGTCTCATTATTCTTTCCGCTGGCAATCATTCCTTTATTTTCAAATTGCTCTAGATAATCATTATTAAATTCAAAGCGATGACGATGCCTTTCTGTAATATTCGTTTCATTATAGATCTTATGCGCTAATGACCCTTCTTTGATCTCGCAAGGATAAGCCCCCAAACGCATGGTACCGCCCATCATCTTGATCTTCTTTTGTTCTTCCATCATATTTATTACAGCATCAGGAGTGTTTGGATCCATCTCTGTACTATGCGCATCTTTCAATCCCAGAACGTTTCTTGCAAATTCTATCACTGCCATTTGCATTCCCAGACAAATCCCAAAGAATGGCAATTTCTTTTCCCTTGCATATTGTACAGCAATGATCTTCCCTTCAATACCCCTATTACCAAAACCGGGTGCCACCAGCAATCCGTCCAAGCCCTCTAGTTTTTCATCCACATTTTCCTTGGTGATAAATTCACTGTGAACATTCACTACCTGCACTTTTACTTCGTTCATCGCTCCGGCATGTATGAAACTTTCAAGGATAGATTTATAGGCATCCTGCAGTTCGATATATTTTCCGATCAATCCAATGGTCACTTTACTTTTCGGGTATTTCAATTTATCTAAAAAGCCTTTCCATTTTTCCAGATCAGGTTCAGGAAACACATTGATGCTTAACTTTTTCATACAGATCACATCCAGCTTTTCACGTAGCATTAACAATGGCACTTCATAAATGGTAGAAGCATCCATTGCCTCGATCACTGCTTCCTGTTTTACATTACAGAACAATGCGATCTTCCGTTTGATATCATTGTTCAAAGGTTCTTCGGTTCTGCACACGATAATATCAGGATGTACGCCTGTTTCACTCAGCATTTTTACACTATGCTGCGTTGGTTTGGTTTTTAATTCCTTGGCTGCACGCAAATAAGGTATTAATGTCAGATGAACTACAACCACATCATCTTCCGGTAATTCCCATTGCAATTGACGAACAGCTTCAATAAAAGGCAGACTTTCAATATCGCCCACAGTTCCTCCTAGTTCGGAAATAATAATGTCATAGTCCCCTGTTTTGCCAAGCAACAACATTCTTCTTTTGATCTCATCGGTGATATGAGGAACTACCTGCACTGTTTTTCCCAGAAAATCTCCGGCACGTTCTTTATTGATCACTGTTTGGTAAATTCTTCCGGTAGTTACATTATTGGCCTGTGAAGTATAACTGTTCAGGAAACGTTCGTAGTGACCCAGATCAAGATCTGTTTCTGCCCCATCTTCTGTAACATAACATTCGCCATGTTCATAAGGATTCAATGTACCGGGGTCAACATTGATATAAGGATCGAATTTCTGGATCGTTACTCTAAAACCCCTTGACTGCAAGAGTTTTGCCAAACTTGCCGCAATGATCCCTTTTCCTAAACTACTTGTTACGCCACCTGTAACAAAAATATACTTGGCCATAATGAATGGTTAATCTGTTAAGTAAATATTTTCTTTGATCTGAACTTTCGTGCTGCTATTTTGCTTTTGTTGCGTCGTTCCAAAGGAATCCCTTCGGGGCACACTTGTTCTCTATAGCTTTATGCGGCAGAGGACTTGTACATTCTGTTCGTCACGCAACAACAACAATCATCTGCATATTATTTTGCAGATGTTATTTTTTTTGACCTTAAAGAGAAATGGAAACAAATCACGAGCTACTCTCGGAGGTCGTACAAACCTACATGAATTTTTATTCATCAAAAAATAACTGTTAGCTGAATGAACAAGCAATAGGCTAAAGTGTTAATTTAACGTGTACATCTTTACCATGAAAATCAACTTAAATGAAAAAAACAATTTTACTATTTGCCTCTGCTTTTGCAACAGCAGCACTATTGAGTTACAGTTTTAAGAGGCCTGAGCCCAAAACATCAACGGCAGAATGTTATGTGGCCTGTTTCAATGCCGAAGCCAGAACCCTGATTCAGGCTGATGCAGATCAACCCGGCTTTGCTGCATTACATCCCTATCCGATCCGTTTTACACTGGAAAACCCGATGGGTGTTACCGTCAGCTACAAATCTTTCGACGGTATCAATGCACAGGGATATTTCATTAAAGCAAAAAAGAAAACCAATAAGTGGTTATTTGTGATCCAGGAATGGTGGGGATTGAATGACAATATCAAAAAAGAAGCAGAGAAATTCTATACAGAATTGGGCAATGTAAATGTTCTGGCATTAGACATGTATGATGGCAAAATTGCTTCCGTTCCTGATAGTGCTATGGCATATATGAGAAATGCTTCTGCAACAAGATTGGAAAATATTGTAAAAGCTTCGATTGCCTATGCAGGATCAGATGCAAAGATCTATACCGTTGGCTGGTGCTTTGGTGGCGGATGGAGTTTACAGGCAACGATACTGGCAGGAAAACAAGCTGCCGGTTGTGTGATGTATTACGGCAGGCCAGAAACCAATTTGGAAAGATTAAAGACCCTTAATTGCGATGTGATCGGGTTCTTCGGAAATAAAGATCAGGGTATTAAACCCGAAGTGGTAGATGCTTTCGAACAGAATATGAAAGCTGCAGGAAAAAATATCTCCGTAAATAAATATGATGCAGCACATGGTTTTGCTAATCCATCCAATCCCGCTTTTAATAAAGAAGCTACTGAAGATGCACATACAAAAGCAATTGCATTTCTGAAAGCACATTAAACGACGACAAATGAAATTTGAGATAATATATAATAAGAGAGCCATCAAAATTTGATGGCTCTCTTATTATATATCCTAACAACACAATATTATTTCACTTTCACAACAATAGCCTGATATGGTTCCAATGCGATCGGGCCATTTGCAGAAAATGTTGGATAGTTGTTTAAAAGAGGCTTTTCTTCTACCGCTAACCCTGCAGGGAGATCCCATGTAACTTTATCTTTACTAAAGTTCAAAATAACTAACACTTTTTCTGTTCCTTCACCTCTTGTGTAAGCATATACTTTTTCATTGGCTTTATCCAGCAATTCATATTTTCCATACACCAACACTTTATTATTCTTACGCAATTGAACAGCGTTCTTGAAATAACTTAAACAGGAATTCACATTTCCTACTTCCGCTGCAACATTTACATTCTTATAATTCGGATTAATTTTCAGCCATGGCTTGCCTGTTGTGAAGCCTGCATTAGCAGTGGCATCCCATTGAAATGGTGTACGTCCATTATCACGAGCGGAGATCTTTGCCGCTTCCATGAATTCTTTTATATCTCCTTTCTGAGTTTGTAAAAGGGTGTAGTGATTCTTTGTTTCGATATCATTATAATCTTCGATCCTGTCAAACTTGATATTACTCATGCCCAGTTCATCTCCAAAATAATAATATGGGGTGGCGCGCATGGTCAATAAGAATGTCGTAAGCATTTTAGAAGATGCTTCTCTGAATTCGGGCGAATCATTACCCCAACGTGTAACCATTCTAGGTTGATCATGATTGCCGAGATAAATAGTTCCCCAGCCTTTGGTCGCAAATATGCTGTCCCATTTACTGTAAATTTCTTTAAAGCCAACCAATTTATACCCCCCGGGAACCGGTGTTTTAAATTTGCCATCTACATACCCATAATTTACACCTTCAAAATGATACAACATATTTAACTCATTTCTGTCTTCATCCACAAAATTATGTGCTGTTTGTGCGGTAACACCTGCTCCTTCGGCTACACTCATCACGTTGTGTTTACTCAATACTTCCTTATTCATTTCTTTTAAATAATCGTGCAAGTGCGGACCGTTTGCATAATACGCCACCATATCACCATTGTATTCTTTAGGTAATTCAGGGAATGTGGTGTCTTTAGAAATAAAAGGAATCACATCCATTCTAAAACCATCAACGCCCTTATCGAACCAAAAGTTCATCATATCAAATATCTCTTTGCGCACTTTAGGATTTTCCCAATTGAGATCAGGTTGTTTACGTGAAAAATAATGCAGATAATACGCATTAGTTGCTGAATCAAATTTCCAGGCATCTGCATTCACATCAAAGAAACTCCAGCGGTGTGCAGGTTTGCCTTTTTCTGCAGGCCACCAATGATAATAATCCCTGTATGGATTCGTTCTTGAACTACGTGATTGCTTGAACCATTCGTGTTCGTCGCTACTGTGATTAGCGACAAGGTCAAGTACTAATTTTATTCCTCGTTCATGCATCCCTTTCAGCAATGCATCAAAATCTGCCATTGTTCCAAACTCTTTCATGATCCCCCGATAATCACTGATATCGTAACCATTATCATCATTTGGAGATCCGAAGATCGGGTTCAACCAAACCACATTAATTCCCAAACTTTTAATATAATCTAATTTAGAAATGATGCCTTTCAGATCACCAACACCGTCACCATCGCTGTCTTTAAAACTGCGTGGATAAATTTGGTACACCACCGCTTCTTTCCACCATTTCTGATTGGTTGAGTCGGATAAAGTTTGTTGGGTAGGTTTATTTTTACATGACATAAAAAAAAGCATACAGATAGTTATGCTTAGAAAAATTTGTTTCATAGAGCAATCATTTAAAAACAAAGTTAATAAGATGTTTTTTAAATGAATGAGCTGTTTTTATGAAAATACAACTTTATTCGACCACTCAGGCGAGACAGTAGCAGATGCAAGAATTGCAATCGTTTGCAATGAAAATAAATATCAGAAGCTAAGTCTGAAACTGCCAAATACAGCAAACTTGTTCACTTGTTCATTTGCAGCAGGCGTAGGGGCAACACGCCAAACCAGATCAACTCGGAAAAGTTTAAAAATATTATCTACTCCTGTACCGACTTCGCAATACATTTTTCCATCTAGAGATTTGAAAGGATAATTACCAACAAAATTCAATTGTTTATTAGCATCGCTTAAGTTACCGGCAATTCCTTTTGCACTCCAGAACTGTCTCAATTTCATTTTACGTGTGAGCGGAATGAATCTGAATAAACCTGCGCCAATATTGTGTTCAACATTGAACCCGATATATTGATCATTGATGAACTCAAAACGATTCATCAGATTGAAAGCATATTTGTTATAGTAGTATAACTCATTACCCGGCGCTATCTGCAAAAATGGATAAGGCACAGTCCCGAAAAGTTTCCCCACAAACAGATTATAATAAATAACGCCATAAGGAGAGACTTTTAAATAGTCAGATACTGAAAGATCAAGTTTATTGTATTGATAACTGCTGTTTAAAATACCCGGCCAGCCATGCGTGAATTTGATATCAACAATGGGTAAATCGCTTCCTAAACTGGTACGGTCAAAATTCTCAGCGATCGTTCTTTCGAGATAAGCATAGCGCAAACGAAAGGAAGTTTCAAAACTATTAAAAGCATTACCAGAGGTTGCGGGATATAATTCAGATCCCGGAAGGTTCATTAATGCAGTATATTGTCTGCTGTTTGCAACAAAGCCAAAAGCAATTCCTTTATTCGTTTCTTTAAAAATTTCTAACTTTTTTTCTTCTACCTGTTGAAATTTATAGGGGATATTAGGCCTGCGGAAAATAGTAGCGAAAATATTATCTGTTCCCAATTGATCAGTATACATCTGCCCGTTATCCAGATCATTTTTAAAAGATAAAGTGATATAACTCCACGGCAATCTGTTAAACTCATACATCACTGATGCCTTGCCTTTGAATTTGTGATCGCCATAGCCATAGGCGATATAGTTATTGAAATACCAATGTTTATCAAAATCCTTATTGGTAGAAATATCAAAACGCATTCTTGTTCCTTCCCATTTATTGGCGCTTAACCAATAATACCAGGGGCCGATCCTGAAATTTCCCAAGTCTTTGGTTCCTGAAAAAAGAAAAGCAACTGTATTTCTGTAATGAATGAATGTTGGATTTTTTTCGAGTGTATCCAATACTAAATAGACCGTTTTTTCACTCTTGCTCAATTCTTCATGCCGGTTCTTTGTCCAGAAACTATCAGGTTTCTCCAAGACATTCTGCAAAACAGCCACTTCTTCTGCGCTTTTATTTGATTCTAATTTTTTAGTTATAGTAGAATCATTGATAGATACATTTTTATAGGTTGTAGTTTTTCGACCTTTTAATGATATTTTTTTGGTCCCGACAGGAGATATATCTGCCACAAATTTATCCTTATACAGGAACCAGGTACTGTCGTTCACTAATTTAAATTCCTGGATCAATGATAAACCACTGATGAAATTAATATTAGCATCAACAGATGGTCGCAATGTAATTTTCTGAATAGCGAAACTTGTATCATTTACCCAGCAATCTCCTTCAAAAACATCCTGCCCTTTATGCTTGGGCGTAAATCGTAAATGCACCAATCTCTTTTTATTGAGATATTGGGTATCGAGTAATTTAAAATTGTAATAATTGCTGCCGTTATCATTAAATGGACTGACAAACTGTTTATCAAATACAGGAATAAAATTGCTGTATACATCGATGTTCTGGTACATACCACCCAATTGTTTGATGACACTTTCATTATCTATGCCATTTGTTTTGGTTGCTTTAATGATCTCTTTCGCTTTATGAGGGTTCTTCTGATAATAATAATCCGATAAGGTCTCTATTAAATAAGCCGGGAGGAAGGGCCTTTCTTCTGAAGTAGAATCAATATAATTCAAAACAAAATTGAGCGGCTTCAATAATTTATTCTGAGATAATTTATTGGTGTTGAGATTTTCAAGATCGAGCTCCAGTTTATTATAGATCTCGTAGGAAAAATTATTCCAGTGCGTACGATCATGAATATTTTTGTATTTCATGATTCTTTTCCAAAACCACAGCGCACGATTGTATTTTACTTTTACAACAGCTTCATTGGCGAATGATTGTACTTCTAATTTTACCGTAAAAAATGCCGAGTCTTTAATAACAGAGGCCGGGATCAACACAATATTGTAACCCACACTCGAGATACGTAAGGTATCATTGGCCGCAGCTTTATCCGATTCAAAAGAGAAACGACCTGCGGTATCTGTCAACACACCCCTGCCACTTATTTTAAAAACAACTGAACAGAAGGGAATAGGCTCATCACTTTGTTTATCGCGCACAACCCCGTTTATCTTTTTTATCTGCGAAGAAGCATCAATCGCAAAAACAATAGAAAAGATGATCAATAAGATATTTTTTATGCTAAAGGAACTTTGCATGATACTTTCAAAATTAACCTGAACTGCGCCTTTTTAATGATGTATACTGATATTTACAATTACTTTAAGAGTACAGACCATTGAAGGGCTGAGTATTTCAATCATCTATTCATTATGGCAGTCAAATCGTGAAATGAGAACGAAAAAAGATTTTTGTTTAGAATACCTCACCCAAATTTACAAAGAACCCCTGTGAACCATTCTTGCCAAACCCATAATCCACACAAAGATTGGCCCCTGAATGTTTATTCAGCTTCAGCCTAAAACCCAAGCCATATCCTGGTAAGATGGTAGCAAATTGAGAAGAGATATCACTGGAGAAATTTTGTAGGTTCACAAAGAATACGCCGCCAAACAATCCGTTTCTTGAGATCCGGTATCTATATTCAGTTTCTAAATAAAGCATATTCTGTCCGCGAAAGCGACCCTGAATATATCCTCTGCCAGAATTATATTGATCATCCCAACCCGTACTTGGCAATAAAAGATAAGGCGGCTTCCCAGATGTGGTGATCCAATCTAAACTCCAGAAAGAAAGTACATTTTTGGAATTTTCAGGAAAATGAAAATAAGTCCGCACATCGATCATTAACGAATTCCAATTCGAATCACTTCCCAAGGCTTTTGAATTAGCCCGGTATACCAAATTATAATACCAGCCATTTTCCGCATTGATCTGATTAAGTCTTGAATCGTACAACATTCTGAAGGTAAGACCTACAGCTTTTTCGGTGGTGCCCAACACCTTGGTAAATATAGAATCGCGTCTTCTAGTCAATGGATCTATTGCTTTTATATCCCAGAATCCATCATAATAAATACCCCCGCCTAAATAAAAATCTTTTGCAACAGATGCTAAAATTGTTTCATGCAATTTTAAGCCTGTGAAATTGATAGTAAGACCGTTATTGGGATCGGTTTTCCCTCCTAAACCATATATATCGGAAGGATATTGAATATATCTGTTATCAGAAATTATATTAAACCTATTATTCTTTGTCCAGATATCTGCCTGGAATGGAATAATGGTTTGATTGTATTGCGAATAAGTGATACTGGTAGAGATACTCGATAGTTTTGTATCGGCTTTATTATCGTTATAATAGGCAAGATTGGCACTTAAGATTCCGGCAAAGCCAGTTTGCAGTGTATAACCAACTGCCGGAACAAAAGAAAAATGCTTTTGTTTTCCATTTTCCACATCTTCATTTTCGAGAAAAGTGCTTTTCGTTTTCGACTTTCTTCGAAGAACATCTTTAATGTCCCGTTCATTTGAATAATCAGGAGTGACTCTGTTTATAGCCGTATCAGCAGCAATAGAAGCATTTATAACTTCACCAATCTGTGCATGACCGATATTCAAAAAGATTAAAGAAAATAAGATTAGAAAAAAGTAATGTTTCCGCAATGCTGCACTTTTAAATGAAAAATCAATTACCAATGATGATATGTTTACTTATATAATCCGTTGCCTAAGAACGCAAAAAAAATGCCATAATTACATATCATTCACTATTTTTTTATAGCTCGTTACAATACCCTTAATCAGTGACGAACTGAAACCCTGATGTTCCATTTCGTTCAAGCCCGCAATAGTGCAACCTTTGGGCGTTGTTACCTTATCAATTTCCTGTTCCGGATGTGTATTCAGTTGTAATAACAATTCAGCTGCCCCCTTTACGGTTTGTGCAGCAATTAAAGAAGCAACTTTTGCACTGAACCCGATCTCGATACCCCCCTGAATATTGGCACGAATATAGCGCATTGCATACGCAGTTCCGCAAGCTCCCAAAACTGTTGCGGCATCCATTAATTTTTCTTCGATTATGACAGTCTTCCCAAGTTGATTAAACACATCAGTAACAAATTTCATCTGTGATACATTCGCATGGTACTCACTGATGCATGTCATACTTTCCTGTATAGCGATCGCCGTATTAGGCATAACACGAAATATGGCGAAAGGTTCATCCAGCATTTCCAGCATATCCTTGATCCAAACACCGGTTGCAACACTTATTAAAACATGTTTGTCTGCCTTAAGTTTTGGTTTAATGCCAGTCAACACATCTTTCAATTGAAAGGGTTTAACAGCCAGAATGATATAATCAGCGAAATCAACCGCTTCATTATTATCAATACTTGTTGTGATCCCTTTTTCCTGCAATGAAGAAAGTGTTTCAATATTTCTTTTGGTAATGATGATATCCTGCGGCAATACAAATCCACTGCTGATCAATCCTTCTGCAATGGCAGTTCCCAAATTACCGCCCCCGATGATAGCTATTTTCTTGCTCATGATATTCTGTTATCGTTAATAAATTTTCTGCTCCTTTAAATAATTCCTTACATAATCATCCACTCCCTCCTCTAAAGAATAGAATTCATTTGTATATCCTGCCGCACGTAATTTTTTCATATTCGCTTCTGTAAAATATTGATACTTGTCTCTGATATCTTCAGGCATATCAATAAATATAATATTCGGTTGCAAATCTAATCCCCGGAATGTTGATGCTGCAAGATCATAAAAACTTCTTGCCTTACCCGTTCCTAAATTATAAATACCATTCTTCTCTATTGTCCATTCATCATTCACCATAGCTAACATCATCCAGTCGATCACTTTCACCAGATCTTTTACATATACAAAATCGCGGAGTTGTTCCCCGTCTTTGAAATCAGGCCGGTGACTCTTAAATAACTTTACCATGCCGTCTTTTTTTATCTGATTGAATGAATGCCATATCACACTGGCCATCCGGCCTTTATGATATTCATTTGGGCCATAGATATTAAAGAACTTCAACCCTGCCCAGAAGGGTGGTTGATTCTGTTGCTGCAAAGCCCATTTATCAAATTCATTTTTACTGATACCATAAGGATTCAGTGGTTGTAATTTTCCGATCACTTCATGATCATCATCATACCCAAACTCGCCTGCACCATAAGTTGCAGCTGAAGATGCATAGATCAGTGGCACATTATACGCTGTACAAAAATTCCAGATATCCTGCGAATATTCCACATTCAATTCTTCATGGATGGAGTAATTGAATTCGGTGGTATCTGTCCTGGCACCCAGGTGAATCACAAAGTCAATCTGTGGTTTGCTCTTATGCAACCACTCAAATAAGTTATATCGTTCTACGATCTGAGTAAACTTTTTTGATTCCCAGTTGATGCGTTTTTTTTCAACACCAAAATCATCGACTAAGATCAAGTTTTCAAATCCCTTTTCATTTAAATATTCAACCATGCAACTACCGATAAATCCGGCAGCGCCTGTCACTATTATTGTTGCTTGATGATTCATTTTCTATTTTAATAATTTCTCAATTGCAGTATCATATTTTTCTTTCCAATCCGAAATGCTACCCCAATTTTCTCCATTTACTTTTATATCAGAACTTGTTACAGTTCCTAATATGCTGAATGTAATGGATGCCTTCGAAATTTGTGATTTCAAACTTTCAATTTGTGATGGCTTTACTGTAACAACAACCCGGCTTTGTGCTTCACCAAACCAATATGCATCTTTTCTAAAACCTGCTGCATCAGCATCTACTGTAAACCCAAGATCCCTGTTAAACCCTTTCTCCAGCAAGGTTACGATCAATCCACCTTCGCTGATATCATGCGCTGATCGAATTAGTTTTTCTTTGATAATGGATGAAATAAATTGTTGAACATTATATTCTTCATCAATATCAAAATGTGGTGCAGGTGAATATTCCACTTTCCTGATCTTATGTAGGTACTCGGATGAACTTATATCATTTTGCTGTGCCCCGATCAATACAATCACATCACCTTCTTCTTTGAAATCCAATGTCATCCGGTTATCCAGATCATCCAATATTCCCACCATTCCAATGGTTGGGGTTGGATAAACAGGGCCATCCGGATTTTGATTATAGAAACTCACATTACCACCGGTAACAGGTGTGTTGAATTTACGGCAAGCATCGCCCATTCCTGTTACTGCTTTCACAAACTGATAGTACACTTCGGGGTCATAAGGATTACCAAAGTTTAAACAGTTCGTGACACCAATCGGCTCAGCACCGCTACATACTACATTTCGGGCTGCTTCGGCAACAGCGATCATCCCACCTTTATAAGGATCGGCAAAAACATATTTGCTATTACAGTCTGTTGTAATGGCCAAAGCTTTTCCCGTTCCTTTCGCCAAAACAATACTTGCATCGCTGGGTGCATTGGTACTTGCATTGGCAGTACCTACCATACTATCGTATTGAACCGTGACCCATCTTTTGCTGGCGATATTTGGAATTTGGATCAGTTGTTCTGCAACAGCTTTTATATCTGCAGCATCTTCAACTGCATCGATAGAAAATCCTTTTATCTTTTCAAAATATTTAGGTTCGGTATATTCTCTTTTATATTGCGGGGCACCGCCACCTAAAACTAATTCATAGGCAGGAACAGATGCTTCCAGGACTCCGTGCATATAAAAATTAAGCAATCCATCCTCTGTTACTTCCCCAATTTCACTGCAGGGCAGATCCCATTTCTCAAATACTTTTAAAACAGAATCTTCTTTTCCTCTCTCTACACAGATCAACATTCTTTCCTGGCTTTCACTTAACAATAATTCCCAGGCTTTCATGTTTTTTTGCCGTGTAGGCACTTTATCCAGATCAATGCGCATACCTACTCCACCTTTAGCACTCATCTCGGCAGTGGAACAAATAATCCCTGCTGCCCCCATATCCTGCATGCCGATCACGGCTCCTGTGTCGGCCAGTTCTAAACAGGCTTCCAAGAGTTTCTTTTCCTGAAAAGGGTCGCCTACTTGCACCGCGGGCAATTCTTCCGTGCTTTCTGCGGTAATATTTGCCGATGCAAAAGATGCACCCCCAATACCGTCTTTACCCGTTGCACTTCCTACGAAAAATATAGGGTTACCAATTCCTTCTGCGGTAGCGCTGATCATTTTTTTAGAGTCCATGATGCCAACACTCATGGCATTTACCAAAGGATTCGTATGATAACAGTCTTCAAAATAAATCTCACCGCCTACCGTAGGCACGCCAAAACAATTGCCGTAATGACCAATACCATGCACCACACCCGCCAATAAGCGCTGTGTTTTTTTATCGTTGATATTTCCGAAACGAAGACTGTTCAAGGATGCGATGGGTCTTGCCCCCATGGTAAATATATCGCGTTGAATACCCCCTACACCTGTTGCTGCGCCCTGAAAAGGTTCGATCGCGGAAGGATGATTATGTGATTCAATCTTAAATACCACCCCAAAGCCATTGCCCATATCCATTAAACCTGCATTCTCTTCTCCTGCCGCTACCAGCATTCTACCACCATCACGCGGTAATGTCTTTAGCCACTTGATCGAGTTCTTATAACTGCAATGCTCACTCCACATGGCACTAAATGTGCATAGTTCTGTAAAATTGGGTGTACGACCGAGTTTTTGCTTGATGAGTTCGAATTCAGCTTCGGTTAATCGAAGTTCCTCTGCGGTTTTTACGGTTATTTCCATGATGCCGCGAAGTTAAGAAAGTGAAATGGGCAGACAATGCTAATTATTTGTCATAAATGCATTATGTATAAAACTTGCAAATAACTATTTTAACGGGTGCATTATTATCCCTTTTATCATAGTGAGGGGGGTAAAGTTTTTAAATTGTAAGGAAGCGACTGACAAGCTGGCGCATACTCCTTAGATACTTCTTATATACTCCTTATATAAGCCTAGTATAATGCTTATATATTTCTAGGTAAAATCAAAGGATAGTTGAGGTTTTTGTGCCGAGTTGACAGAAAATATTGGATTTCATTAACCAAAGAAAAGGCAACCCAGATCATCAAGATGAATTGATTAACAAAATTGTAAGTACCCTGAGATCCTTTGGCTTAAATAAAGGGTGGTTTTATGAGATTCAATAACCTTATATTCTTTTTTAGATCACAAATTTACTTTTACAAAAGGTCTGCTTCTTTTGATATATATATTTTATTAGTGCATTGTTTTTGAAATTGTAAAGATATCTTCCCCAATCTTTAGTGCTACATGTTTGATCTTTTCGCGTTTCCAAGTGTAAGTAATATGAATAATTCCATCATTCGATTGAATGACGGCAGGATATGAAAATTCCCCTGGCTCATCTTCCAATACTAATATATCATTCCAAACAATTCCATCTTTTGAGATGGCAACGCTAAGGGGTGAACGAGGGCCGCCCCATTCTCCTTTATTTCTGATAGTAGGATTATAGACAAGTAATTGCAAGCCATTATTTAATGTAACTGCATCAATCCCTGAATTTGGATTGGGCATATCAAGCAGTGTCGGAGCAGACCAAGTTGTTCCATCATCTTTCGACCACAGGCTTACTATTCTATTTTCCATACTTCTGCATAAGAGTTGTAACTGATGCGAAGGATATATTAACAGAGAAGGTTGAATGAGATGATACTGTATTGTGTCATTTAATGCAGGAGATGATCTCCATGTTTTACCAAGATCATTGGTCATTTCAAGATGAACCTGCCATTGTCCATTTTTATTTTCGGTACTTGATGCACAAACCAAATTACCATTGTTTAACAACACAGGTTTGTTCTTAATGGGTCCAAGGATATTTTGCGGAAGTTTTGTTGGCTTTGACCATGTTCTGCCATTGTCATTTGAGATGACCATTTCACCCCACCATGAAGTTGGATCGATGCCAACTTTATAAAATAATAATAACGGACCAGAAGGATATTGAAAAAGTACAGGGTTCCAGCATGGGTATCTTGTAGCAGAATCTTGTATCCCATTCGCTACTGAGATCGGAACTGTCCATCTCCCCGATTCATTTCTACTCATCCATATTTCGACATCTTTATTTTTTTCATAAGTGCCACCGAACCATGCAGCAATTAAACCATTTGGGGTTTCAGCAATAGTAGATGAGTGAGAACTGGGGAAAGGGGCATTTTCAAAAATGAATTCTTTCTGAATAATGGTTAGTCCGGCATTTTTTTGTGAATAAAGTTTACAAACCAATAAGCTGAATATTAGAAGCCATAAAAAAGCTCTACATTTTATTTCATAAGCAAATAGGCATTTCATTTAATACCTGCTTTTATTTTTATAGTAGAATTCAGTTTTATATCCTGGGAACTGCTTCCTATTGAAACAATATAATCACCCGGATATAATATCCATTTCTTTTGTTTCAGGTCCCATTTTTCCAATTCGCTTACTGGGATAGAAAATTGAACTGTTTGTTCTGTTCCTTTTTTTATGAATACTCTTTTAAACCCTTTTAATTCTTTCAAAGGCATGCGTTCAAGATTTGGATATTGAATGTATGCCTGCGCTACTTCATCACCGTCCATGGTTCCTGTGTTTTTTATACCTACAGAAAACTTCAATGTATCTGTCAATGAATTTATGTCTCCGACTTGTTTTTTCCATGCATAAGAAAACGAAGTATATGATAATCCAAACCCAAATGGATATTGCACATCGCCATTGAAATAACGATAGGTTCTTCCCTTCATATTATAATCAGTATATTCCGGAAGGTCTTGTAAAGATTTATAGAATGTAACAGGCAAACGCCCAGCAGGAGATACTTTGCCGAAAAGAATATCCGCTAATGCATTGCCGCCTTGCTCTCCGGGATACCATGCAAGGATGATCGCATCGGCGTAGGGTTCAATAGCAGCGATATCAACATTGCTTCCCGCAGTTACCACTGCAATTACAGGTTTATTTTTCTTTCGCAATTGTTTCAGTAAAGCAATATGTGCAGCAGGCAAACTTAAACTTAGTTTATCACCACCATGTGCTGCTAAAAATGCATCACCTTCTTCTCCTTCATAAACAGGTGTAAGCCCAATAACAGCAATCGTTATATCACTTTCTCCGGCAGCCCATATTCCGCCAAAATGCGTTGTGTCGGTAAAATCACTTCCCTGGTCATATTGTACTGCAATAGCTGGCCCCGCAGCCGCAGTAATGCCTTCCACAAATGTTACCATATCACCCGACATGCCATGATAATTTGCAACTAATGGGTCCATGGCACCTGCATTGGCACCTAATACCATAATGGCTCCATATCTATTTTTTTGTAAAGGCAATAGCCCTTTTTCATTTTTCAAAAGAACCATACTTTGCTGCGCCGCTTTGCGAGCCAGTGCAACATGTGCAGGTGAATGAACGTTTTCTGCACCTAAAGAACTAAAGGGATTTAATTTTTTATCATCATAAAAACCAAGTTTGAATTGTGTTCGCAACAAAACTGTTAATGACGAATCAATTTCATGTTGTGTGATGAGTTTTCGATTGAACGCATTGATCACATTGTTTTGTAAAAGATCGGAACAATCAAGATTTACACCAGCTTTAAGTGCAGTTGCTGCAACAAGAGCCGGGTCATCCATTACTTTATGATAATCGAGTATATCATATAATGCGCCGCAATCTGTAACAACATGTCCTTTAAAACCCCATTCTTTACGAAGTATATTCGTTAATAAAGTATTACTGGTACAACAAGGTTCATCATTTAATCTGTTGTAAGCACACATGATCGATTCAACTCCTCCGTCCACTAATTTTTTAAATGCATAGAGATAGGTTTCTCTCAGATCTTTTTCATCAACGATCGTGTTAAAAGAATGTCTGCCAGCTTCGGGTCCGCTGTGTACCGCGAAATGCTTAGCACATGCTGCTGCTTTCAAATAATGTGGATCATTACCCTGAATGCCTTTTACAAATGCCGATCCCATTGCAGCTGTGAGGAATGGGTCTTCGCCATAAGTCTCTTGTCCCCTGCCCCAGCGCGGATCTCTGAATATATTAATATTGGGCGACCAGAAAGTAAGTCCCATGTATTGAAGATGAAACCCCAACCCGGTAGAAAGATTATACTTTGCTCTTGCTTCTGTAGAAATAACAGCAGCAACATCCTTGAGCAAACTGGCATTGAATGTAGCCGCCATACCGATAGCTTGGGGAAATACAGTTGCCAATCCGGCTCTTGCCACACCATGCAAACCTTCATTCCACCAATTGTATGCAGGTATTTCCAATCTGGGAACAGCTGCACTTTTATATCCAAGCAAAGAGATTTTTTCTTCTAATGTTAAGCGACCCAGTAAATCTTTCATTCTGTTTTCAACAGTGATTTTTGAATTTCTGAATGGCAAAATATCCTGTGCTTGTGCATTGGAATGAAATGCAGAAAAAATAAAAAGAAATGGAAAACAGTAATAATACAGTAGTATTTTCATTCTTTAAAAGATATCAATAATCAATAAAGTTATTCCTTCTTTTATAACTCAATTATTAATTTATAAAATTATTCAATTGTATGAACCATTTTTCAATCCACCATTATTTCATCAATGAATATCCAAGACATTGTTCCCTTAAATAGATATCCTTCCGGTATTTCACCAAAAGCATCTGCGATCAAACGAATATATCTTGCTTTTATTTTTTTACAATTAATGATAAATGACTGAAGATAAGGTTCACCTTTGCGTGGTATCATGTTATTGATATAGCTACCTGCCTGCTTAAAATCTTTCCCGTTTTCAGAAATATAAACTGAAACTTTCGGAGGTAAATAAATCCCGCTGTTTGGATCAGCTAAAAAATTTGCAGTAACAGAATGAAACGTTGCTGACTCTTGCATGTCAATAGTTGCTATCACATCTTTGCCTGAAATACCCAGCCAGTTTTTATCTTTGAATGCAGTTGTTGCCATAAAGCCATCTGTAAGTGTAGCGGAACCCGACCCGGCATACTGTGGTGCATATTCTGATTGAAGCGTTACAGTTTTGCCCAATGCTTTATTAAGCGGAATAAGTGATGAAGCTTCGGCTATCTTTTTCTCACCATCAAATAAAAATGCTTTTACAGTCGCCATTTTATTGACCAAAAAAGATCCGGAATAATTAGATAAGACAACATTATCTGTTTCATCATTCAGACTATATTTTATTGCTGCGTTTGCATGAGTACTTTGTATGGAAACCTTTGCTGAATGATCCTTATTGATTGAGTAGCTGATAACAGGATCAGGAGTTACTTGTATCATATCAAACCAAGCAGTACCTGCAGTAAGCAGATCAAAAGAAATGATTGCGGATGAAAGAGTTGAATCAGGACAGAAGATAAATGAATAGCGTTGCCAATCTTTTGACAAAGCAAATACTTTTTCTTGCCCATGTCCTTCCACGTGCAATCGAAGTGAAGGCATTTTTTGCTGCTGTTTTGCTTTGGCCCAAACAGAAATATTGTAGCTATTTTTTGCTTTTAACACAATGGGCAATAAACGAATATTATCTCCGCAACTGTCGACAGGAGTAATGAGCCGAAGACTGAACATTCCTTCAACTGTTTGTCTTGGATCTACAAAAAAGCTTGCCCCGGAAATTGGTTTTTCAGGGAAGCTCTTTTTTGTATTACTGCCGATGGGTAAGCCCGGACTTTCAACTTTTTCAAAACTTGGATTCGTTGTTAAATTACTGGGATAAAAAATAGCCGTATCATTTATTTTTTTCCCTTTTATAAGATACACCCTTGTTCCTGATGCATCAATGACATCATTTATTCTGTTATTGCTTAAACTAACAACGCGATTTTCAAACCAAACTGATGCAGTTGAAGATCCCCATTTATTTTCAGGATCATTCATTTGAATTTCAAATGACTTTGGTTTATTTTCTTTATTTGCAGTAATGATGAGCAGATCACCATTATGAACAAAGGTTTTTGCCAAAATATTTGAATCAGATGTATTGACAGAAACTGAAGTTTCATCTGATAACAAGAAAGCGCTCATTTGATTTACTTCAACTGCCATATCACTGCAAACAGACCAGGCTGAAACTGACTGCGGATTTAGATTTCCGGCTGCATGCGTATAATACTGAATTCCTTTAACGCCGTTTATTAAGCCGAGATAAGTCATCAGTCTAATCTCTTTTGCTGTTGGTTCTCTTGCCCACATTTCCTGTCCGCCAAAAGCTTGCGGCACCAGCCATATTGATTTTTCATGAATAAAATCTTTGTTCAGTTGTTTCACAAACTGTTCAACAATATCCAAAGGTCCGGGAACAGGATAAGGATCGGTCATGGCAATATCCATTGTATTTCTAAACAAAGAGAATTTTGATGGCAGCATAAAAACAATAGAGATGGGATGATACGGATCCAGTTCATGCACTAATTTGTATGCTTTCTCCAATAATGCCGGTGGCCTACCCTGCCCATCAGGTTCATCATTCAGATACCATGATAATAAAGCCGGATGATCACGAAAAGCAATGATCTCATTTTTTAGTATTTCTTCTTTTTCTTCGTCGCTTTTATCCAGACCTTTTGCTCCGTTATGTCCTGAACCGATCAATGAATTAATACTGTATTGCACTTTCATTCCAATTTGTGCGCAACGGTCCATATACGACTTACGTTCTTCATATGTATTTGGAAGATTCGATTGATAGGGTGCGATCAAATTATACCCGTGGGTAATTTCCTGTTCAGGTAATTTTCCTACCCCACTGCAATAAAAACCAAAAGGGAAAAAAGGGAGACCATCAGCAATTAGCCCGCCTGTTTGAAGATCAATTTTTACTTCGTTTGATTTTGGATGAAGACGGCTGATAACAATTGTACCCTGTTGAATTATTTTATCATTTTCAGAAACAATATATCGCAATTCGGTTTCACCAAATTTAAACGGAGCCAATGCTGTTTGAATAATGAATTGATTATTTTTTGTAATGACAGATTTTTCAATCAGTTTATCATTATCTAAAATGGACAGAATAGTTTTAGTTTCAGGAAACTCCGGCGAAAATTCGCCTATGATAGTAACAATATTTTCTGTTGTGTAATAATTATATTTAGAAAATACTTTTACTTTCTGTGCATGCAAGCAGATGGAAACATGCATGATAATGAGAAGAAGCAAAAAAATTTTTGCTGAGCAATATAATTTCATACACAATAATTTTATACTGTGATTCATATCTTTTGATTGAATCAGAAATTAACCAAGGGGGTGATTATAACAACTGCAAACAAGAGGTATAACTCTATTGCAAATAGGGTTAAGTGATTTGTAAAAAACTAAGTTTTAGGTTTAAGATTGTTGTTGAGCTTATTCCGGTTCAGAATTTTTATGTCGAGCATTTCCTTTTTTTTCGTTCCATTCACATAGGGCTGTAAATGAATTATAACATCATCATTATTTAAAAGCGGCATAGTATAAGTAACCATCATTATGCCTCGTTCTTTGGGTTTTAATTTGCCCGGGTTGCTAAACTTTAGTTCATCCTTACTACCATCTGCCACGAAGCTTAACAGCATCGGTTCGCTGGTATTATTTGCATAATGCAATTCTGCCTGCTTTGTTTCACCCGGCGTTACATAACCCAAAGCCATTGTTTTTAATCTCAGGTATAAGCCACTTCCGAAATTATAAGGATAGTCTTCCTCGATGGGGTGTTCGGCGGGCGTTACATTGCCTTCGACCCAAACATGATTAAACTCTTTCCCATTGTTGCTGAACACCATGATTTCCTTGGAAAAGAAGCCCGATTTATACAGCGGGTTAAATGTTATAGTCACTACTCCTTTTCCACCGGGTTTTACTGTTGAGTTTGATAATAGTTTACCAATACAGCCACAATCACTTCTTATATCACTTATTACAGCAGGTGTTGTTCCGTTATTGTGAAAAACAAATGAATGAGAAACTTTACCGTTTTTCTCAAGAATAGTTCCAAAATTATGTACCCGTTCTTCAAAACCAATGGTTGTTGAAAGCGTTTGGGAATACAACGCATTGATAAAAACAAATACGCTCATAAAAATTATCGTACATTTTTTCATCAACCATTTTTTAGAACAACAATCCACACCTTATTAGCCTTATTAATTACCATACACATCAAACTCCGCAACCCTAAAATTATTAGTGCTAGTAGAAGTGGAATAAGATAAAATGAGTCTTACATACCTTGCAGGTATAGCTTTATAAAACAAAATATAATCGTAAGTAGAATATGTAATATTTGCTTTTAAAGGTGTACCAATGTGATCATAATTAATTCCATCATTGCTCAAATAAACATCAACTATAGTTGGAACATAGGTAGCAGAAGTAGCAGTATACAAACGTATACCTGTAACATTTTTAGGCGCCTGCATATCTACATCTAACTGGCCGGGTGAAGCTGCCCATCTTGAATAAGTGGTCAATGAACCGTCAAAAATGCTTCCGGTAGTTGCAAGTGCAGGTGTAAAAGTAGCTGCCCAAGCAGTACGTGGTGCTAATAATGCACCTATTATATCGGTAGTGGTAGCGAGGTATTTTATTCTTCTCTGTTCTACATTTACAACAATATATGTTACCTGCATTGTGCTATTGGAAGTTAGATTTCCTGCTGAAGCATCTTTTACAGTAGTTAATTTTATTGGCGCCATATATGCTGTACCTGTCAGTAAAGACAGGTTTGCAGAATTTACAGGAATAGTTATTGAGTCAGTAGATGAAGTATTTCCTTTTGATATATGAGCAGCTAATGCATCTGTAGATAAAATACCTGAAGGGAATACAGCATAATGTGTGTTATATGTAGCATTGTAAGTAGCAACTAATGTTGTGTCTAATGCAGCAGATATCGTTACGTCCTGACCAAGAGGTTTTGTAGCAAATACCTGGAATTGAATGCTGGCAGGAAGAGTGGATGACAGGTTTAGCACTCCATTTCCTGAGGTATTTGGTATATTAACAACGCTATATACCAATGCGTTTTGAGGGGCATTGCCGGAACTTGGTGTATTTGTAAAGAACTTTATATCAGTTTCCCCAACAATGTCGTAACCAGTTGTTTTTTTGCAGGAGGATAAAAGGGCGACAGCCAGTATATACCCTATAAAATATTTAGTTTTAAACATACTTTTAATTTTAAGATTTAAGATGGCAATTATTGGCTACACTTATTTAAAATATCATTGGTCCATGTAATATATTGAGACTTATCTGCCTGAAGCAGGGTACCACTACCGGCTTGATCCCACCATACTTTGGTCCAATCCATATTATATTGAGCACCGCTTGATGCTGAGTTATGAAATATTGCTCCAGTGCCTTCGTTAAGTTTCCAGTAGGCCAAAAGCCCGTTAGAGTTAGGGTCGGCTCCGCACAAATTAAGTTGAATTTCACTTGCAGTTAAGCACCTGCTCCATACACGGCACTCGCCAATACGTCCATTAACATACTGCTTGGTATCATATCCTCCCCAACTTTGTCCAAGATTGAGGCGATTGAACTCAAATACAAGAGAACCTGTTACTTCTGCTTGCTTAACACCATCGACATACATCCTCAACGTTGTACCATCATAAGCCAATGATATCGTATACCACTGGTTAGCATTAAAATTATATGCGAAAGCGCTACCGAGCGAACCGATCAATTGCAAAGAATTGCCCGGATTACCCAATTCAGCATAACGCAAACCAATAGACGAGTTTTCAGCCAGATTTTCCCAAGCAATAAGCGTTTGAATTGGTTGTGGGTTTGTGTTACCATTATATACTGCCGGATCGCGGAAAGCATAAATAAGATTTTTTAACTCAAGGGTAAAATTGGGCAGTTCTGCCGGAGGGTTTGTATTAAACAAAGCGCAGGCATTAATACGGCCACGTGTACCCGGAGTACCAGTGGTGGCTCCTGTTGAATTATTCATAGAGATGGCATTAAAGCTGTATATCCTTGCAATACGGAGAAAAATTGTCCTGGAAGATTCGAGTACGGTCATATTGCCACCTTTAACTGTAATAATACTTATCGGTATCAGATATGAACGGCCGTCTAATAAAGGAGCTGTTGAAATTACTTGTACGCTAACCGCAGATGAAACTGAAGATCCGGATTTAAGTACAGTTTGCAGGTTAGAAATGCTTATTGCTGCAGCAGGTGCGGCATAATAAGTAGTATTATGTGCTGTATTATATTTTGTAACAGCTGTAGTATCTAAAGCAAAACTAATATTAATGTCTTCCGATGCTTTATAAGTGGATGTAGCCGTAACTGCAAATTGAGCAGGTGCATTTTCAACTGCGAATTTTACTATAGGGCTTACATCGGTTCCTGTTATAAGAATAACCGGTTGGCCAAAATCGCCACCCACGCCCTCTGTTTTTTTAGTACAGCCTATGATCCCCAAAACGAGGCATAGGGAAAGTATACTTTTTGCTGCCAAAGTTGTTTTTATATTGATTTTCATATACTCTTTTTTAGATGGTTAGGTATTAATGAGCAGCCGGGTTAACTATTTGTATACACCGCCTTACATTATAATAAGGTATGCCAGAGGGTGAATAATAATCACGGTCAAAGTAGTATGCCCCGAAGCCTCCCTTTTTACCTTGCGTAGGATTCCATCTTGCCATACCTTCCAGTGAGTACATTAGTGTACCATCGGTTGTTAATGTATTTCCATTTGCTTCGGTAAATGGAGTTCCGCCCATTGCAGAAAAGTCTCCAAAATTTTCCTCAACTATAAACTTGCCGGGTGGAACTGTTGTGGCATTACTATTATAATAACTCTGTAGATTGGTAGCATTTTGTACGCCGCCTGTATTTTGCGAATATGCCTGACGAACGAAATAGCTTGCATATTGGCCGGTTGCAGCCGGTGGATTGGCTGAATAAAAATCAATACACAGCAATTTATTGGGATGTGTTCCTAAAGGCCCAAAGGACTGGCCGATATATTTTATTAAAATCACAAAGTTGTTTGAAGTGGTCCAAACACCTGATGATGGTTCATAGTCAAGATCTACCCCATCAATGTTATTGTTATTTACCTGGTCAATTATATATTGACCATACGCAGTTATCGATGCGCTATCTATTATTTTAACTGTATCACCGGCTGCGCGTACGAACTGCGCTATATTACTTGCATCCTGGTGCGAAACAAAACGGGTGCCTTTCATTGTCTGGCAATACTGCATGTCTGAAAGGGCAAGCGGTTGCCAGTCTTTTGTTGGAATACCCATCCATAAATTCACGACATCAACGCTATCAGGAAGACCCAAAATGCGTTCTCCCCAAGAGGCTGATTCTTTATTCCCGGTAGCTCCTTGTATAGGAGCATAAGCCGCATAATAACCGTAGAAAATTACGTGATTCGTTTGTTTATATGCCCTTAAGTTCGCATAATATTGATCGTCATAAGTATATGGGGTTTGAACCTGCAATGCATTTATGTCTTTTTTACAGCCAACAATTGACATAAAGCAAGTAAGCAAAACCAAAAGAGATAATATTTTCATATTGTATAATTTATATTTCACTTAATTATTTTATCTTTTGTCCCACCATAGTTGCGTACCACCACCATCAGGGCCTCCTAATAAACCAACGCCTGTTTTTACACCCGCAGCATTATTATTATATTCTGATTGCGGGAAAGGGATTCGGCGAACTTCTTTTGTCGTATTAATTGTTCCATTGCTATTATTAACTACAACAGGAAAAAGTTTGGGGTAACCTGTACGGCGAAACTCAGCCCAACCTTCAGGCCCGTCAGGATACATGGCGATCCATTTTTGAGTGATGATCTTTTCCAGGTCGGTTTCCATAATGTCGGCTGTATTCCAAGGAATATTTATTGTACTGGGTGCCGCTATGTTATTACCGGACTGGCCGCTGTTATCTGTAAATGCTGCAGGAACTGCTGTAGCATTTGCTGTATAAGCTGCCGCATCTGTTGTTTGTAAACCGTTTTCAAGAAATGAAGCAGTAATCCCCTGATTATAAAAATCCTGCGCTAAACCACCCATATTCCATCCGCGAAGAGCGCCTTCTGCACGCAGAAAATAAGATTCTGCTGCGGTTATCCAAACGATAGGGGTTGTGGTCATGTTCATGTTAAGGTTGGAGATCGTAGCTGCTGTATATGGGGTCCAGGTAGTAGTGATAATACCCTGGCGAACACCATGATAATTACCATCACTTGCTTTTGTAAAATAAACAGCTCTGCGAGGGTCTGCAAAGCCATTCATATAGGCGTCCATTGAAGCGCTCACGCGGGCCTCACCGGCATTGAATGAATAAGCAATTTCATACAATGGATGGTAGTAGGTTATAGCGGAGTGTTGTAAAGCTGCTCTATCATTCACATTAGAAATAACGCCGTATGGGTTGGCAATTGATTTTTCAGCCTCTGTTTGTGCTAATGCTGCATTAGCATATACTATGCGCATAGCTAAACGAAGTCTGAGTGTATTGGCAAATTTTATCCAGTTAACAACATTACCACCATAGATATAATCATAGCTTGCCAGTAATGTTGCATTAGGATTGCCTTGTGCATAGGGCGTTAGCACATTAATAGCTGAATCAAGTTCGTTAAAAAATTTAGTGTAAATATCTTGCTGTGAGCTATAATTATTTTGTAAAGTACCAGAACCATAATTGTTGTATGGTATAGGCCCGTAAGCATCTGTTACCCGGTGCATAGCTTCAACCTTTACAATAGTAGCCAGCGCTGTTACTGCAGGAAGCCCATCAGCATCTGCTGCTTTTTTAATGGCTTGCCATGCCGGCATTACTGATGCAAAACCTGAAGTGAATGTTCTTTCTATCCACCCCATTATGAAATAATAAGAGCCGTTGTGTACACCACCATACCATGTACCTGTCGGGGCAATATAACCTGAATAAATATCACTCGTTAAACCCTGTGCAACCTGGTAATCACTGGAAAGGTTAGTGCCATCCTTAAACAAAACTACGTTGCGTTCCATTTGAGAAAAGAAGGCCCCTGTTTTTAAGTTATCTGTTGCCATCATACCCTCTGTTGCCTGGTTGGGGTTTGTATTCATTGAATCGAAATTCTTGGTACAGGCGACGCACATTATAATTGCCGATACACTAAGCAGTGTAAGGTTTTTCTTAAAATTTATTTTACCTGTTGTCATAACAATAGTTAATATTAGTTATCAGAAATTAAGTTTTACTGAGAAGCCTAATGAACGCAGACTTGGCATCATAAAATAGTCTATGCCCTGGAAGTATGTTTGTGTATTAGCTGTTAATTCAGGATCAAAAGGTGCCCTGTTATACAACAAGAACAAGTTGCGGCCTACAAAAGACACATTAGCTCCCTTTATATACCTATTCCACTTTTTAACAGGAATATCATATCCCAATACTAATTCAGCTAATCTTACATTAGTTGCATCATAACAATACATGGATGCAATACCACCTGAAGCGCCTGCTCCAACTACTGAATAATAATCTTTTGCAGGTACACGGTAGCCATTTACTAAAGCGCCACCATTATCACGCGCATCAGCAGAAGCCTGTGATACTCCAAACGCATCCATAATAGCCTGTGTATTTGATACTACTATACCTCCAACACGGGCAGTGAATAAGAAGCTAAGATTAATTCCTTTCCATTTAAAATCATTACCCCAACCCAGATTATATAAAGGGTTATTGTTACCTGCAAAAACAAATTTGTTTGGTTGGGCTATTACATCATGAGAAGCCGGGTCAACATAAATAACACCATGCTCATCAACTCTTAAAGTATTTACATAAATATCTCCCATTGAACCTCCTTCCTTAAGCACCATTTTATAACTACCAGTACCACTCATATCCAATTGGTGTAAGGATACTATCTCACCTGTAATCGGGTTGGTCCAGCCCGGAAGCAATTGTACTATCTTATTCCTGTTCAAGGAATAGGTAACATAAGAACTCCAGTTAAACTTACGGAACAACTTAGTTGAATACCTTATAGTTGCTTCTATACCCTGGTTGTCAACACGTCCTGCATTCACAATAACGCTTGTATAACCGGATGCGGCAGACAATGTTGGTTGGAAGAATTGGTTGTATGTACGGGAACTGTAAGCAGTGGCATTAATTTTTAAAGCGCCTTTAAAAAGTATGGCGTTAAATCCCAATTCCCATGATTTGGTAAGCTCCGGTTTTAGATTAGGATTAGGTAATACAGTTTGGGTTACAGGATAACCACCTGACAGCGCATAAGTAGGAATGGTCAAGAAAACATCAGGCTCATTACCTACCTGTGAGTAAGAGGCACGCAATTTTAAATAAGTAAGCGTATTTGATTTAATAGGTAACAAATCAGTAAGCACACCAGATAAACCTATAGATGGATAGAAGAAAGATTCGCTGCCTGATTCTACCAATGTAGAAGCCCAATCGTTACGCGCGGATACATCTAAATAAATTCTGTTCTTATAACCAAATTGTGCACTTCCAAAAACAGATTGTTTTTGTTTATGATAGCCTGTTTGAGACATATCGGCTACTGTCCTGTCAACATTAGTATAAGTGTATAGGTTAGCAACACCAAGGAGTTTGCCACCATATAAGTATTGATTGTATAACACATCTTCAACTGAGGCGCCCATATTAGCCATCAAAAAGAATTTGTTAGCCCAGGTTTTGTTGATACCAAGTAATACATCGCCATAAATTTGACGGGTATCTAATGAATTGAGTGAATAATACCCATTGTTGGATGCAAAAAGCGTGTTGGTAGATGCGGCAAATTTTTTCTCATCTTTTTCATTATCCTTATCCATTTTCACGCGGCCAGATATATTAAGCCAGCTGTTAATATTATATTTCAATCCAACATTGGCCATATAACGCTCTTTCTTATTTTGAAAAAGGTCTTGTTGAGTAACCCAGTATGGGTTTTGCATTGATAACCCATTATCGCCATACGACCAGAATTGTGTCATTAAATTACGGGAGGGATTATAACGTTGGTAAGCTTTTGCCCTGTTAAAATCGTCCCCAGGAGGAAAAAGATACACCGCTATTAAAGGGTTAAAATATTGGCCTTGCGAGATCATGTTTTGTTCACTAACTAAGCTGGTCATGAAACCAAGGTCAAGGATCATTTTACCATCTAAAAAAGTAGCTGTGTTACGAGCAGTGAAGTTGAAGCGGCTATAATTGTTATTAGGAATTATGCCATAAGAAGAAACATTCCCAAATGAAACATAGGTCTGGCTTTTGTCTGTACCTGTTGAAAGCGTTAATGCAGTAGTATTGTTCATACCTGTTTGAAAGAAATCTGCCGGGCGGTAGTTGGAAGGGGTATTTAACTTATCACCCCAACTATAATAACTGCCAACACTTGATTGACCGTATGTATTTTGAAATTTTGGTAACAGTAATGGATTAGAATACATGGTAGAGTTACTTACACTAACATCTGTCTTGTTTTTCTGTCCTTTTTTAGTGGTTATCATTATTACGCCATTTGCAGCAGCACTACCATATAATGCTGCAGCAGAAGGACCACTAAGAACAGATATACTTTCAATGTCTTCAGGATTAAGGTTAGAAACAAAATCACCTGTTTGGCCTGCACCGGAGAAAATGTCTTGTGCCTGGCCGCGAATATTATTAGGCATCGGGATACCGTCAATTACATACAAGGCATTGTTATTGCCGCTGATAGATTTTGAGCCACGCATTACAACACGGGTAGAACTACCTGGACCTGCAGAAGAACTGTTTATGGTTGCTCCGGCTACTTTGCCTGCAAGACTATTGACAAAGTTGGCATCCTTTACATTATTAACTTCATTACCTGATATTTCCTGTACATCATAAGAAATTGATTTCACCTTTTTGGAAATACCCAATGCCGTTACAACAACCTGATCAATTTCTTTAGTTACAGTTTGCAAAACAAAATTCAAGCTGGCTTGTCCATTAATTGGTTGTTCTAAAGTCTGAAACCCGATAAAGCTTATTACCAGGATTTCATTTGATTCAGCATTAATCGAAAAGTGACCGCTTGCATCCGTTTTTGTAACTTTATTAGTGCCTTTGACCCTTACTGTTGCTCCTTCAAGAGGAGTTTTTTCGGCACTCAGAACAGTCCCGGAGATTTGCGGTAGAGGGCTTTCGACAGATCTTAACTCCGTACTCAAAAGTGCAACATTGGGATGTGCAGATTTCTTTTCCTTTAAAAAAATCGTTTTATTGTTAATCTCATATTCGACAGGCTGATTTTTAAAGGTAATATCCAGAAAATCTTTAAGCGGCATCTCTTTTGCCGTGATCGTAATCGGTTTAATACCTTTTAACATGTCTTTATTGGCAAATACAGTATAGCCTGTTTGTGCCTCAATAGCACTAAACACTTTTACAATGGCAACATTTTTACCTGAAAAGGTAACCGTTTGTGAAAAGCCTGCTGCACGTACGTTCAGTAAGCCCAATACGAGAAAAAAAGTAGTTATTTTCATAACTAACAATGTTTTGGTTAATAACCTTGACAATTGTGGTATCCTTTTAAATGCTCGCCCTGAAACTATCCTTGCAAATGAAACCACTACATGGTTTTGATTATAAAGAGCATTCTTTTGCATAACTTGCATTAGTTTGGTTAGATAAATAAAAGTTTATATCAAGCTCTAAATTTTAATTGATCCAAACTACTTACCGCCCGGATTGCCGTCCGAGGCGGTTTTCATTTCTATCAATCGATGAATCTTGTTATTTGGGGTTATGTACTGTTCGTTTTCATTTTCATTTTTATTTATGGCAATATTGTTAATCTTCTGCCTTCTAATCTGAAATGCACATTAGACACTTCAAGACCATGAAGCACATTAGATAATGTAAGATCCTTTCCCATTTTCCCCATGAATTCAAGTTTTGGTATGTTTTTTTCATAAACCACTTCTATATCATACCAACGTTCCAACTGCCGCATTACTTCCTCAAGTGAGGCATCCTGAAAATTGAAGACACCATTTTTCCATGCTATTACTTTTTCCATGTCAACATCATTAACAATCTTTATCTGTGAATTTGTTTGCTGAGTGCTTTTCTGTGCTTGCTGACCCGGTTTTAAAAGAGTCTTTTCATTACCGCTTAAAATTTGTACAGCACCTTCCAGTAAAGAGGTATTGATATTCGCTTCATTAGGATAAGCATTGATATTAAAATGGGTGCCCAATACCTGAACTTCAGTTTCAGCATTTATTTTTACCCGAAAAGGCATTTTTGCATTTTTGGCTACTTCAAAATAGGCTTCCCCCGTTATTTCTACTTTTCTTTCGTTACCAACAAAGACTGTAGGATAATGCAGTGATGATGCAGCATTTAGCCACACTTTTGTTCCATCAGATAATACTAGTTGAAACTCTCTTCCTTTTGGTGTGCTGATTGTATTAAATGAGGCCTGATCAATTGTTTTCCCTTCTGAATTATAGGCAAGCTGACCATTATTCAATAAAACTCTGGAACCATTTTGCATGGCTACAAGTCCATTACCCAAACTGTCAAGGATGAGAGTTTTTCCATCTGCTAAAGTCAACACTGCCCCCGCTTTTCCGGGAGCGATATCATTCTTTAATGAGCCCCGATTAGCGATATTTTCTTTCAGTAAATGTTTCCCATCTTTTGTCAAGAAGAAAACAATACTTATGCCGATCAATAAAATTATAGCAGCGGCATAGCGCAGCCATGTAGATTTTAAAGAAATAATACGCTGCTGTTTTATTTCATGTTGGGTCGAATTACACAAGATGGAAGGCAACTTTGCATCTAAAGCAGTTCGGATACTTGTATTAATCTGGTCGGGCTGGATTGATTGCTCCAATTCTGCCAAAATCATTGCTTCGGTCTCCGGATTCATTTGGTCATCTCCTAACCATTCAATCAAATCTTCCATCTCTTTAGGAGATAGTTTTCCTTCTATTAATTTTTTAAATAAAACATTGTACTGTTGAGAGTTGTTCGTCACGCTAAATCATTTATTTAAATAAATAACGGACGAATGCACTAAATGGGGGGATTGATCTAAAAAAAAATTAAGATTTTAAGATAAGATCTTACAAGTGATTACAAAAAATACCAACTCAATACTATTGTCCATATTATTGAGTAGATAGTTCTGAATAGATTTTTTTGTGGTCGCCAGATATTCTTTAACAGTCAGAGGCGAAATTCCCATGATCTCAGCCGCTTTTCTATAAGTGCAGCCTTCAATTCTAACAAGATTGTATACCTTTTTTTGTTGTGGTGAGAGATGTTCAATTGCTTTTTGGAAAATAGCAGACGATTCCTTTAATTGTAAAGCCTCTTCAATATCTTCATAATCTTCTTCCACAATTAAACGAAATCTTTCAAGCAGTTCTTTGTCGTGTTTTATTTTGCGAAAAAAATCATGTACAAGATGTTGTGCAATTCTGTACATATAACCAGTATAATTTTCTTTTATTCCTTTGCTTTCTCTTTTTTGCCAAATTCTGGTAAAAAGTTCCTGTACAATTTCTTCTGCCGATAGTGGGTCATGCACTAAACGGAGGATATTTATATAAAGTTTGGGGCTATAATATCGGTACAAAATAGTAAAGGACTCTTCATTACCTGCTTGCATAGACTGAACAAGCATATCTTCATTATATAGATTTTCAATTGGCAAGTACTTATAATTTTTTTTCAGAACAATAAAATAAACCAAAAAGCAAGTTATAATAATTCTAGTGATTAAAAATTTTGATAAAATTTTTAATCTAATCCTAAACTCTAAAGTGTTGTATTACTACTCTTTACCCGAAAAAGACTAACTAACATAACCTTCCTTCTTTCGAAATAGAAAAATTTTTATACCAAGTTGAATACAGTTTTAATAAACTAAGTTATCGTTACAACATTGATAAAAAAATGAGATTAATCAGTTTTGTCCTGTACTAATTAATAATTTACAATTAATATTTCTATATAATTAGGTAGTTTCTAATCTGTAATAACAGTGCTTGGCATATCGTGAATCATAGAATCGGCAGATAATAAAACAATTCAGATTACCCATTGCTTTTTTAGTATTCCAATTGTTTGGATTAATTGATAATTGGCTATGTGGTTTTTTATCTTATATCTTTTGTTTGCTGTTAGACAATGCTGAAGAAATGAGCTAAATAAAAAGATGAAACCCCTATAAATAAGAATTTCAGCTTTAGTAGCGGTGAAATTATTGGTCTACCCGATCATGGAAAGATTTTGTTGCTTTTTGCAAGTGTTAACCCATTAAGATACTTGGGCTTTATATGAATTTGATACAACGGTGGTTTTATAAGACGGTCAATCTATTTTAGCGCGAAAAAACAAATGCTGATCAGGAATATTTTAGTAGAGGTAAAATTAAAGCTATATGAATTGATCCTGTTTGAAGCCCGATGAAAAAGAATGAATGCCGGATTTTTAACAGATGAGTTCATAGACAATTTTCGTTTCATAAAACCAATGGCAAAAGTTGCATACATCCGGTGGTTCCTGCTTTTTTCGACAGTCCATTAAAAACAAAGGCCGGAGAATGGATTAAATAAGGATTACAAACAATTAAATGTACAGATTAAGGAGGCGAAGATCTTTCCTGCCCTAAAACAGAGTGATTATTATCCGATCTATGCAGAAATATGTCTTTAAGCCCTTCCCTATTACTTATCTTTAGTATACACCAACACTAAAGGAATGGAAGCTCCTGTTCTTATCCTGCTAGTAATTATTCTTATCATAGTTTCAATGATCAAGAGTGATACTGTCCATAAAATAAGTATTCTAGAAAAAGAATTACATGATATAAAGGAACTTCTTTTAAGATCAGCCAGAGAAACAACTATTCAACCCGCAGAAGAAAAAAAGGAAGTGCAATCCTTGACAAAAACATTGGCATCCATTATTAAGACTGATGAAAAAATTAAAGCAATTCAAGAAGGAGATCCATCAAAGGCAATCATTGAAGAAAAAGAAATTGCAGAACCAACGTCAAACATTCCTGCAATACCCAAAACATTTTTTATAGAAAACCACAGTGAAGCCCCTTCCAAACCCTCATTCTTTGAGCGCAATCCTGATCTAGAAAAATTCATTGGCGAAAACCTAATCAATAAGATCGGCATCGCGATTCTTGTTTTAGGTATTTCCTTCTTTGTAAAGTTTGCTATCGACCAAGACTGGATCAATGAAACAGGAAGGGTTTTTATAGGATTACTATGCGGCGCTATTCTTATCAGTATTGCACATAAGCTTAGAAAAAACTATCGATCATTCAGTTCTGTTTTAGTTGGCGGCGGCTTAACTGTCTTTTATTTTACCATTGCTTTTGCATATCATCAATATCATTTACTGAGTCAGTCTCTATCATTTATCATAATGATTGTAATTACGGTCTTTGCTGTATTGCTTTCAATTTTATATGACAGGATTGAATTGGGAATACTAGCAACTGTTGGTGGTTTTATCACTCCCTTTTTAGTCAGCAATGGCGAAGGGAATTATATTGTACTCTTCACTTACCTGAGTATTTTAAATGCGGGTTTGATTGTATTAGCGTATGCAAAGAAATGGCGGATACTAAATTTTATAGGTTTCTTTTTTACGTTTATCATTTATTGGAGTTGGCTTGATAAAGAATTGAATTCTGATACCGTTCATGCATACGGCGCATTTGTTTTTGCAAGTTTGTTTTATATCATGTTTGTGATCATGAATGTAATACATCATGTTAGCAGAGCAAGTCTATTTAAAGCATTTGATCTTATCATTTTGCTGTCAATTAATCTGGCATATTATTCTGCAGCCATTTTAATTTTCCAAAAATCAGGGTTGGAAAATTTTGAAGGATCATTTACTGCATCACTGGGAATTCTGCATCTCATCATAGCGTATCTGTTTTATAAAAAAGCGAACATTGATAAAAATTTTGCTTACTTACTGATTGGTCTTACGCTTACTTATATTTCCCTTGCCGTCCCTATTCAGTTTAAGGGGCATTTTATTACCCTGTTCTGGAGTGCAGAAATTGTAGTATTGTTCTGGTTGTATCAAAAATCATCTATTCTGCTTATAAAAATAGCTTCGTCGTTCGTAAGCATTTTGATGCTGTTTAGTTTACTGATTGATTTGAAGGATACTTATTCAGGCAATGCTACACTATCCATTATACTCAATAAGGGCTTTATAACCTGTACCTTTTCTTCCATTGCACTATGCTGCACTTATTTTTTATTGAAGAAAGAAACTGTTTTCAATTATTTACTCGGGATACAAAATCAGTTTGTTAAAATTATTTACTTAGTGGGTTCTGTTTCTCTTTTATTCATTGCAGGTTCATTAGAAATTAGCCATCAATTTTATAACCGCTACCCGGGATTCGGTTTAGAGCATATATATTTTCAACTATACTTTATTTCATTCTTTTTTATCCTTTTTCTTATTTTATCAAAAAGAGCATTTAAAATAAACAATGCTTTTCGTTTGGGATTAACCCTGTTTATTTTTCTTTTTTATACACTGAATTCAATAAATGTTTTTAGGACAGAAACAATATTGCTTTCAACAGGGCAAAATAAATCACATTTTTTGGCGCAATGGATGAGTGTGCTCATTTTGACAATGATGATCATCAACACTATCAGATTTGTGAAAGAAGATGCTGTTTTATATGAAAATATTTTACGGCAATTTGCAGTGATTGTTGCTATTTCCTATGTACTCATGCTGAGTTTAGAAATTTACCATCTCTATGTTTGGTTGATCTATTCTGATCAAACATCAATAAATTATGCTACTAATCTTTATAACAAAGCAGGTTTAAGTATCATCTGGGGAATGTCTTCATTTGTTATCATCTGGATAGGTATGAAATATAAACTCAAACTTTTGCGTGTATTTGCTCTGGCCTTATTTGGAATCACTATTGCTAAGCTTTTCGTATACGATATCAGCAATATTCCGATTGGAGGCAAAATTGCAGCATTTGTTCTTTTAGGCGCGCTACTGTTGATCGTTTCATTTATGTATCAACGTTTGAAAAAATTGATTATCGACAATGAGAAAAAATGAGCTAAATTATTCTTATTCGCAACTCAACAACGAATGTAGAGCCCAATATCCCTGAAGCCAGGGTGGAGTTGATGAAGAGTAAGCGAACTGAAGAATAAGTCCCAAGAACCATTTACTTATCTTTTTTTAGGAAAAGCGCAGATATTAATATAGTCGATCCAATAAGACCAAAACGGTACCGAAGTGTTCATTCTAAAACCCGGTTATAGTAGCCTGCTCAAAACCCGAAGGTTTTGCTAAATAGGATCGTATCGCTTATAGGACCTTTACGGATATTTATCAGGTATTTCGCGTTTATACAAAACAAAAAAAGTTAAATTAAAATAAATTACATATTTGTATTTTACTGATTTTTATCACTTTTTTTGAACATTGAGCAAACAAACTTGTATTGTTTTAGATTTTGACGTTTATTTGTACTCCTAAATTTTAAAACTTATGTCATTAAGATTTCAAGCAATCAGCGACCTTACGAACGAACCTAATGTGATTAGTGAGGTAAATGCGAAAAAAATTACCACTATTTTCGGAGAGAATGTTTTTACCTTAAAAACAGCCCGGGAATATTTAAGTGATGAAGCGTATAAGAGTTTAACCGGGAGTATCAAGGGTGGCAAAAAAATTGACAGAGCAGCCGCCGGAAGTATTGCTAATGGCATCAGAGCATGGGCAGAAAGTAAAGGAGTAACACATTTTACACACTGGTTTCAACCATTAACAGGAACCACAGCAGAAAAACATGATAGTTTCTTTTCTATTAAAAGCGATGGCACAGCGATCGAAGAATTTGACGGTGCTGCTTTAATTCAGCAGGAACCCGATGCTTCTTCATTCCCAAGTGGCGGACTTCGTGCAACTTTTGAGGCCAGAGGATATACTGCATGGGATCCATCTTCTCCTGCTTTCGTTATAGAGATCGGCCAGGGAAAAACTTTATGTATCCCTACCATTTTCATTTCTTATACAGGCGAATCTTTAGATTATAAAGCTCCTTTGTTAAAAGCACTGGAATCATTAAATAATGCTGCGGTTGATGTTGCTAATTATTTCGATAAGAATGTAACTAAGGTAACTGCTACATTAGGATGGGAACAGGAATATTTTGTGATCGATGAAGGATTAGCAAATGCACGTCCCGATCTGGTACAATGCGGTCGTACCGTATTTGGCGCATCACCTGCAAAAGGACAGCAACTGGAAGATCATTATTTTGGTTCAATTCCCGAAAGAGTATATGCTTTTATGAGGGATTACGAAACTGAATGTTATAAATTAGGTATTCCTCTTAAGACAAGACATAATGAAGTAGCACCTTCACAATTTGAAGCTGCTCCTATTTTCGAAGAAGTAAGTGTTGCGGTAGATCATAACAGTTTGTTGATGGATATCATGGACCGTGTTGCACGTCGTCATAAATTACGTGTACTCACACATGAAAAACCATTTGCAGGGATCAATGGTAGCGGTAAACACAACAACTGGAGTATGGCAACTGATACAGGTGTAAACTTGTTATCACCGGGCAAAACTCCAAAAACTAACCTGATGTTCCTGACTTTCTTCGTGAACACCATCAAAGCGGTTCATGATTATTCAGATCTTTTGAGAGCATCGATAGCATCGGCAGGTAATGATCACCGTTTAGGTGCGAATGAAGCGCCTCCTGCCATCATCTCAGTTTTCGTTGGTCAATACTTAGCAAAAGTGTTGGGCGAAATTGAAACCAGAGTGGGTGATAAATTCGACGAACAGGATGAAGCCATTTTGAAACTGGATATACATCGTTCCATCCCTGAATTATTATTGGACAATACCGACAGAAACAGAACTTCCCCATTTGCATTCACCGGAAATAAATTTGAATTCCGTGCGGTGGGTTCTACTGCAAATTGTGCCAGTCCGATGACGGTACTGAATACCATCTTAGCTGAAACATTAAAAGGATTTAAGAAAGATGTGGATGCATTGATCGAAAAAGGAGATAAGAAAGAGATCGCCATCATGCATATCATCCAAAAGTATATCGTTGAAAGTAAAGCGGTACTATTTGAGGGTGACGGATACAGTGACGAATGGCATCATGAAGCTGAACGTCGTGGTTTACCAAATGTTCGTACAACACCTTTGGCTTTGGATGCGATGATTACCAAGAAAGCAAAACAATTATTCGAAAGCAATAATATCTATACGCACGCCGAATTAGAAGCAAGACATGAGATCGAGTTGGAAAAATATACCAAGAAAGTACAGATCGAAGCAAGGATCATTGGTGATCTTGCCTTGAATCATATTATTCCTGCTGCGGTTAAATATCAAAATACATTATTGGAAAACATTAATGGTTTGAAAGTTGCCGGTTTACCTGAATCTGCTTACAAAAGTCAATTGACGATCGCTACTAAAATAAGTGAACACGTTCAGATCATTTTCGATAAAGTTCATGCATTGGTTGAAGCAAGAAAAATTGCGAATGCGATCACTGACACCAGAACAAAAGCAATTGCATACAATAGTCAGGTTAAAGATGCATACTTTGATGATATCCGTTATAATGTAGATAAGCTGGAACATCTGGTGGATGATGATTTCTGGAGTCTTCCTAAATACAGAGAGATCCTTTTCCTGAGATAATTTGAAAAAGAAAAATAAACCAAGAACCCTGCCGCTATAATAACCGGTAGGGTTTTTTTATTTATAAAACCGAAAAGAAATAGCCTTCCACCGAAAATTATTACTTATATCCGATTTTCATTGTACATTTTCATCACTAAAAAAAACAAATATTATGAAAAAAGTATTGTTCCTAATTGCCTTTTTTGTTTCCTGCGCATTCACAACAGTAATTGCGCAAGGTGGTGGTCAGCAAATGGACCCAGCCGCTCGTTTAGCTGCTCAAAAAGAAAGGTATAAAGCTCTTGGACTGAATGATGTTCAAGTAGATTCTGTTGTTGCTATCAACAATGATATGAGACCTAAGATGATGGCATTAAGAGATGAGACAGACCAAGATGCGCGGATGACAAAAATGAAAGCGATCACTGACGAAAGAAATAAAAGACTTGAAAAAGCTTTACCTCCTGATCTTGCTAAGAAAGTAATTGATGCAATGGCTCAGCAACGCCCCGGCGGAGGAGGTATGGGTCGCCCTCAAGGCAATAAATAAAAGTCCTTCATAAAAAAATCCTCATCAATTTTATCTTGATGAGGATTTTTTTATGGAATGAAGTTTCTGTTATTTCAACTTAAAGCCTTCCAGGAATTTAGTGGTAAAATGACCATTTCTGAAATCTTCGTTTTGCATTAATTGCAAATGAAATGGAATTGTTGTTTTCACGCCTTCAATCACATATTCGCTTAAAGCCCGGTACATTGTATTGATGGCTTCTTCTCTTGTTTGTGCCACTGTAATCAATTTGCCGATCATCGAATCATAATAGGGTGGAATAACATAGCCGGCATATACATGGCTGTCTACTCTTACACCATGACCACCGGGTGTATGCAATGTTGTTATTCTTCCCGGAGAAGGACGAAAATCATTGTATGGATCTTCGGCATTGATACGGCATTCAATGGCGTGCATCTTTGGTTCGTAATCCTTACCGCTGATATGTCTTCCTGCAGCAATTAATATTTGTTCTTTGATCAGGTCAAAATTGGTTACTTCTTCGGTAACACAATGTTCGACCTGGATACGGGTATTCATTTCCATGAAATAAAAATCGCGATGCTTGTCAACCAAGAATTCAATGGTACCCACGCTTTCATAATTAATGGCCTGTGCAGCCTTTCTGGCTGCATCACCCATTCTTTGTCGGAGGTCGGGTGTCATAAATGGTGAAGGAGATTCTTCCACCAATTTTTGATGACGGCGTTGTATGGAACAATCTCTTTCACTTAAGTGGCTGATATTTCCATATTGATCGCCGGCGATCTGAATTTCGATATGATGAGGTTCTTCAACATATTTTTCCAGATAAATACCATCATTCTTAAATGATCCTGCGGCTTCGATCTTTGCGGTATTGTAGGAATTCTCCATTTGGCTTTCTTCCCAAACCAAACGCATCCCCTTTCCTCCCCCGCCAGCTGTTGCTTTTAAAATAACAGGATACCCAATTTCCTTTGCGATGGATTTTGCCTGTTCAATATTTTCTAATAACCCATGTCCGCCTGGTACAACAGGAACACCGGCTTTGATCATGGTTTCTTTGGCTGTAACCTTATCGCCCATTGAATTGATCATAGCGGGTGTAGGCCCAATAAATTTAATTCCGTAATCAGCACATATCTGTGAGAATTTCGCATTTTCTGCCAGGAACCCATAACCGGGATGGACTGCATCTGCATTGGTGATCTCAGCAGCGGCCATGATATTCGGAATATTTAAATAAGAATCTGCTCCCGGAGGTTTACCAATACAAACAGCTTCATCAGCAAAGCGAACGTGCAAACTATCTTTATCTGCGGTTGAATAAACAGCAACCGTTTTGATTCCCATTTCTCTACAGGTTCTTATTACGCGCAATGCAATTTCACCCCTGTTGGCAATTAATATTTTTTTGAACATTGATACAATTTAGAATTAGAGAATGTACAAATGGGCAATAGAATTTTCGTAGCACATTTGTTACTGCATTTTCAGGTTATGCAGGTTCTACAAGAAATAATGGCTGATCGAATTCAACCGGACTATTGTCTTCTACCAATATTTTTACAATTGTTCCTTTTATTTCTGCTTCGATCTCGTTGAAAAGTTTCATCGCTTCAATGATGCAAAGAACTTTACCCGGCTCAATCGAAGCTCCGATATCTACGAGCAGGGGTTTATCGGGAGATTGGCGACGATAAAAAGTACCAATCATCGGACTTTTTACGGTGATCAAATTATCAGCTTTTGCTGCAGGGGCTGAAACAGGAGCTGCTGGGGCAGGTGCAGGGGCCTGAGCTTGTTGCGGCTGATGGCTCACATTATATACTTGCTGAGGGGGTGCGGCTACTGTAACAACTTGTTCTTCTTTTTGCTTGATGGTAACTTTGCCATCTTTGTCCTCAATACTGATTTCTCCTATGTTACTTTTGTTTACAATCTTGATTAATTCGTGGATTTGTTTAAGGTCCATAATAGGCAAGTTTTTTGATAAAAAAGGGTGTTTTACTATGAAAAGCGGGGCAAAATAGCTAATTTTTGGTAAAAAATGGGTATTTTCTTAAAATAGAAAAATCTGCCTTTGTTAATTTATTCCCCTATATTTCTCGTGTGATACCCAATAAAAAAGGATGAAACAATTTCATCCTTTTTTGCTATTCAATTATTCTTTTACTCTTTCTACGTATTCGCCTGTTTTAGTATTGATACGGATCAATTCACCTTCTTCTACAAAAAGAGGGACGTTTACTGAGCCGCCGGTGTCAATGGAAGCAGGCTTTAATGCTCTTGTTGCCGTATCACCTCGAACACCCGGTTCACAATAGGTAATGCGGGCAACAATCTTTTCAGGAAGTTCGGCGCCGATAGGCTGTTCTGTTTCTGTATTGATGAATACGAAGATCTCACCACCATCTTTCAGAAATTGTGGCGCATCGATCATTTCTTCTGCCAAAGCGATCTGTTCGAATGTTTCATTGTTCATCAAATTATAGCCGCTTTCGTCTTTGTATAAAAACTGATACGCCTTCTTTTCTACGCGTACAGGGAAGATATTCTCTCCGCTGTTCCATGTTTTTTCGATAGATCTTTTATTATCTACCCCTTTTAATTTAGCCCAAACCTTAGCTGCGGCTCTTGCCGTTTTATTTTCGCCAAAGTCTACCACATTGTATAAACTGCCGTCTAGCTTTAAAATCATACCGCGGCTGATGTCTGCTGTTGATGCCATAATAAAAATTTAGAGCCGCAAAAGTATGGATTGGGAACGAGATTTTTGATTTGCTGTATTTTTCTTATTTAATTGGCCCTCCGGGCAGCAACTTAAATGGAGGAAGTATCTCTGTTTTACATATTCAGTGTTTTATTCTAAAAGAGGTAGTTTTAGTTCAAAACCCGATGCTTTCTCAGCATCGGGTTCTATTTTGTTCTTCGCTGATCCGTAAACCACAAATGTTTGAAGGAAAGAGATTTGTGTTGCTGTCTGATCAATTGGCTATCTGACTAAAAAACTAATGAAAATTATAAAGTTTATGTTGTAAACACTTGACGCTACTTTGTTTTCTCCTATTTTTGCGGCACGAAAAATCTAATTGCAGCGCCATGTCAGTATTAGTAAATAAGAATTCAAGGATACTTGTTCAGGGTTTTACCGGAACAGAGGGCACTTTTCATGCTACTCAAATGATCGAATACGGAACAAACGTAGTAGGTGGTGTTACGCCAAATAAGGGCGGTACAACGCATTTAGACAAGCCTGTGTTCAATACAGTTGCCGATGCAGTAAAAGCGACCAGTGCTGACGTGAGTATCATTTTTGTGCCTCCTGCATTCGCAGCTGATGCAATTATGGAAGCGGCTGATGCAGGCATTGCCTTGGTGGTTTGTATCACAGAAGGTATTCCCGTGCAGGATATGGTTAAAGTGAAAAATTACTTACAGGGAAAAAATACAAGATTGATCGGGCCAAACTGTCCCGGGGTTATTACAGCCGATGAAGCAAAAGTGGGTATTATGCCCGGTTTTATTTTTAAAAAAGGCAGGATCGGTATAGTTTCAAAATCAGGAACGCTCACCTACGAAGCTGCCGATCAGGTTGTGAAAGCAGGTTTGGGCATCAGCACGGCCATTGGGATCGGCGGTGATCCGATCATTGGCACTACTACTAAAGAAGCTGTTGAATTATTTATGAATGATCCTGAGACCGATGGTATCATCATGATCGGCGAAATTGGCGGAAGCATGGAAGCCGATGCCGCTAACTGGATAAAAGATAATAAGAAGAAACCCGTTGTTGGATTTATTGCCGGACAAACCGCGCCAGCAGGAAGAAGAATGGGACATGCCGGAGCGATCATAGGTGGAGCAGATGATACTGCCGCTGCGAAAATGAAGATCATGACCGCCTGCGGGATCAATGTGGTTGCAAGCCCTGCAGATATTGGAAAAACAATGGCTGCCGTTCTGAAGAAATAAAGCCTTATCAGATAAACTATTACACTAAATACCGAATATTCGGTATTTTTTTTTTGCCTGAATGCCTGCAGTTTTGCGTCAGGATAAGTTTAACAGTAACTTGTTCATTTTCACAGAGGGTAGGCTTGCGGTTTCTACTGCAAGCTTTTTTCTTTTTCTGACATTAGTAATCCTCTAGTAAAAAACTTTTATTTATTATTCCCTTCCGTTTCAAAACTCACTATTTTCATTTCTTTACCCTGTAAAATATTTATATGATAGCTGTTGCAATTGGGACAAGGCGTGGCATAACTATGCATAGAAAAAATTTCATTGCAAACGATGCATTGGGCTTCGCCTTCAATCACTTCAATTTTTAATTCAGCTTGATGCAGTGGTGTTTTTGCTTTGATGATGTCGAAAGAAAATCTCAGTGAGTCGATCTCAATACTGCTTAATTCACCTACTTTTATTTGCACTGATGAAACATATTCATTAGTGCCTAGAGGCAATAAATTCTGAACAGTTTCGATGATCGAATTAGCTATAGAAACTTCGTGCATCAGAGAAAGTTTTATTGCCCAAATTAATACGAATTACACGAATGGAAATCCCCATATCGGAATATTATGATGGAGGATTCGCTTTTGCTGCAGCTTGTTGCTTCTTTTTTTCGGCAGCATATGCAACACGACTTTCCAATGAATCAGTAAATAATTTATTCCAAACGTTGTTTACATCTTTCTCTTTAGTAGCCGGATGTCCGGGTTCGGATGATTGTGTTAAACAGCCCTGCTTGGGGCATGTACGTACACATTCCTGACAATAGATGCACACATAGGGACTGTAATGATAGGTTTGTTTACCATCAGTAATATTTTGCGAAAATACGATCGCACCGGGAGGGCACACTGTTTCGCAACGACGACACCAAATGCACAAGGATTCATCGAACACGATCAAACCTCTGTAATCATCAGGCTTATAAGTAGCTACTGCAGGGAAAGGGATGGTTACGGGCTTTCTGAATAAATTTCCGATGGTCTTAAAAAATGTTTTCATTATTTCAATTTGAAATTTATCTTGAAGTGCATGACAAGCACGGGTCATAAGAACCGATAATTGCAGGAACACTTGCATATTCATTATTAGTAAATGTTTCAACCATTGCCGGAATGTTTGAAAAAGTTGGTGCTTTGATCTTTAAACGTTCCAGCACCTGCGTTTTATTTCCTTTTGCATAGTAAAACAATTCGCCGCGAGGGGCTTCAATTCTGTTTACGGCTTCGCCTTCAGGAAATGCTTTTGTATCGACAAGCAAATCACCTTCCGGCAATCCGTTGATGATATTTTCAATGATCTTCATTGAAACATATATTTCTCTTAAACGAACCATATTTCTTGCATGAACATCTCCAGCTGTATCAGTGATCATTTCAAAACCAACTTCTTTCCAAGGCAATACGTCTTCTGTTTCATTTCTTACATCAACTTCCAAACCTGATGCACGTGCAAAAGGACCAACCACGTTTAACCTTATTGCATTTTCTCTTGATAAAACTCCGATCCCTTTATTTTTCAATGATAAACTCCAGTTCGAGTTATAAATTTCAACCAGTTCATCTAACTGAGGTCTGAAGACCTTAAATTTTTCAATGATGCTTTGAGCAACATCGCTGCGCAAGTCTCTTGAAACACCACCCACAATTGAAAAATCGTATTGAATACGATTTCCGCAAACAGCTTCTAATAATTCCATTGAAAATTCACGATAACGCATGGTTTGCATAAATAAGGCCTCAAAACCCGAATTTTCGGCCACATGAGATAAGCATAATAAGTGTGAGTGAATCCTATCCAACTCGATCACCAACATCCGCAAATATTTGGCACGTTTGGGAATATCTAACTTTACTAATTTTTCTGCGACCTGTGAATAACAAGTGGTGTGTGAAATACTGCACAATCCGCAAACACGGCCCACCACGAAACTCACCTGACGAAACTTGAATTTGGAGCAACAGGCCTGTTCAATACCACGATGCACATAGCCAACATTGGCTTCGGTTTTCACTATTTTTTCGTTTTCGGTAGTGAACTTAAAATGCAAGGGTTCCAGCAACGAAATATGCTGTGCTCCTACCGGTATATTATATTGTGTTGACATAATTATTTTTTTCTTAATGGTGCTGTTTCAGAATCCAGTTCCAATACAAATCCCTTTTGAGTGTCTTCGATATCAACGCCTAAAAGGTCGACCAATTCTGCTTCCGGCAGCCATGCAGATACAATACTGTTTTTAATGCTGGGCACTTGCTTATCGGCATTGGCCTTGGCAGTAAACATGGTTATTTCGGACGGAAAAGCATAATTGCAAAAGAACCATTGATATTCAATTTCATCATTGCCCAGATCAACACCATTCATGGTAATAAAATGATGGACCTCCGGTTTGTAAAAAGCGGCAATATCTTTTTTTAAATTCTCGAAAGACGTTTCAATTCGATTCATTTCTTTGAGCGTTTTATTTTCATATTATCAAATTATAGCAGCTACATTTCTTCTGTTCAGTTGTCCGTCCTGTTCAATAGGGTCATTGTGCAGTTTTCCGGATTCTTCCATTTCTTTTGTTTTCTTTTCCAATATTGCCAAGGCTTCTACCACGCCGGCAATAATTTGCTCAGGGCGACAGCCACAACCGGGCACATAGACATCAACAGGGATATACTGATCAATACCACCTTCGCAGTTATACATTCCGCGAAATACACCACCACTGCAGCCACATGAGCCACAAGCGATCACTACCTTGGGTTCGGGCATTTGCGAATAAATGTCTACTAATCTTTCTCGTGAACGTTTGGTAACAGGCCCTGTAACCAGCATAATATCACTTTGTTTCGGATTGCCTGTATTGATCATTCCAAATCTTTCAATATCGTATTTCGGGGCAAGGCAAGCCAATATTTCGATATCGCAGCCATTGCAACTTCCCGCATTGTAGTGCAATATCCAAGGTGATTTTGTTCTGAATTTATTTAATGCCATCTGATACAATTTGAAATGATTTTATAATAAATGAAACATCGTCATCAGTAAGTTTAAAAATGCCATTGGCAGTGCCACCCAAAAGCTAAAGCGCAACATCTGTTTGTAGTTTACTCTCGCGGTTGAATTATCCAATGCATTGATATAAATAAAGGTGAGTGCTACTAACCCTAAACCTAATAACCAATTATTTCCTGCAAACATGAATACCAATAAATAACAGAACATATAATCCAGCCATTTAGATGTATACACTGCTTCATAGAAAATCCCTGAGTATTCCAATTCAACACCGCCGACCACTTCCTGATGCGCTTCTGAAATATCGAAGGGTGATTTTTTTAATTTGATGGGAAGGATAGCCAACAATGCAACAAATGCCAAAGGCATTTTCAGGATCACGGGTGTTGTGCTCGCATATATTTCCGAAACATTAAAGCTACCTGTAAGCATGTATGCCGAAACTGCTATAATGACCAACACGGGCTCGTAAGCTAAAACACTGATCGCTGAACGATTTGCGCCGAGGTGGCTAAAGATGGATCTTGTACTGAATCCTGCCAAAATGAGTAGTGCAGTTGCTAATAGATGTAAGAAGATGATAAGAATAAAATCGCCGCCCATAATCAAAACAGCTAATGCAAACCACAATGAAACAAAATGTAAAATGCCTAAAAAAGCGTGTGTTGAATGCACCATCATTTTACGCTTATCCATCAATTTCAAAAAATCGTAAAAAGGTTGCAGCACAGGCGGGCCAATACGACGCTGCATTCTCGCTTTTACTTTTCTTTCAATACCATAAATCAATCCGCCCAATACCGGAGCTAACACAATGAGTAATATTTGAATGATGCTATTGTTCATTTGAATGCGTTTTATTTTCTACATAAAAAATGCAACCAATAATATTGAGACGAAGAATAGAATTCCAATTGCAACAAAATAAGCCGATGCTTTATCTGTTGAAAAATAGAATGATGAAAAATTGTATTCTATTTTTTCGCCGCACATATATTCTTTTACCCTGTCTACATTTTTAAACCTTACAAACATGCCAACAATAATTCCCAATGGCAATAACAGCAACGCGATCAACAAAGGGATCAACGGCAAATGAATGCTTCCTATACAAATATTTGTGCCTTCCATTACTACCGGAATCAGGGTTAAACCCGTTGCATCTGCTGCAACCTGTGTGAAATAATAAGGGAGTAACCAAGGCAATGCAATAGTACAGATCAACAATGCGAACAATAAAAAATTTAAGGTGCTTCCGTAGATCGGATGAACATGTTCGAACTTCACTTTATCGCTCTCACCGGTACGTGAGATCATTGCACCCAATACTTTAAAATATAATAATGATAAAACGGCACCGCCTGTAGCTATACAAACCAATACCAATGCGCCCACTATTTTAAAGCCTGATGCAACTGAACCAATTGTTTCAATACTGAACCACTTTCCGACAAATGCTCCAAATGGAGGTAACAGTAATGACATAAATCCAATGGCTACAACCAATACCGTATAAGGCCCCACTTCGCCCATTTTACTCATATCCGACGTTTCCTTCATGTGGAATACATGTTCCAATACTCCCGCATTGAGGAATAATAAGCATTTGGAAAGACCATGAAATAATATCAGTATCAAAGCAGCAGTTACTGCAACCGGTGTGCCAACGGCAGCCATTAAGATCATTAATGCCAGCAATGCAATGGTTGAATGAGCCAATATTTTTTTGAAAGTATCCTGAGCCAAAGCGCCTATAGCTGCCGCAACAAAAACAAATGCGGTTAAACAAATGACCACGGTAGCCACGGGTGTGCCTTTAATTACAGGAGAGATACGTAATATAATATACGGTGCAATTTTTACCATCGTTGATGAATGCAGCAATGCACTTACGGGTGTTGGTGCAACCATTGCCCCAATTAACCATTTATTGAAAGGATACTGAGCACCCTTTACCAAACCGGCAATACATAAAAATGCAAAAGGAAGAATAATTGCAACGGTATTGCCTTTTGCTATCAGATCGCTGAAAGAAGGGTTACCGTATTGTGCTGTAAAAATGGTGTATGCTATTGCGCCAAGAATCGCCAATCCGCCAATTTGATTCATCCATAAAGCTGTGAGCGCATTTTTCTTTGATTCATCATCTTTTCTGAACCGGATAAATAAATAAGAAGCCAAAGTGGTTAATTCAAAAAACAAATAAAAATATTCCATATTATCAGCAGCGGCCAATAAATTCATTGCAGCAATAAACCAAAAAATAGTGTTTAGAAAATATTTTTTTCTAAACACGCTGCATTTTTCTTCATCTATATATTGTAATGAATAAACAGCAATCACTCCGCTAATCACATTCACTAAAATGAACATGAAGATACTGAGCTTATCAACATAGAATTGTGTGCTTTGCGTTTCGGTTTTTTTGGTTGTTAAGTATCCTAATACTACTAATTGCACAATTGCCAATACCCATACCAAAATATTTTTTTGTTTTACACCTGCCCCAATGACAAACAGCAACAGCAAAAAATCGGCTATCATTACTATTTGATTCACAATTGGCGAAACAGCAAATTGTATCGGGCGGCTGGTTGCCTGCGTAAACAGGTAAACTGCAATTGCCGATAAAACAAGTGTAGCCAGAATTGTTAAAAATCGTGCTGCAGTTTTAGGAAGTATAAGAAGCAATGCACTTACAGTAATTGGAATGAGAAATAAACTCTCAATTAAAGCAATCATATTTTTACAGTTTTATAATACGTAAAAATCAATGTTCAAAGTTAGAAACAGTTTATCCATCTCAGGTTAATTGCTTTATGATTTATATCAGTTTGAGAACTGATAATTGTAATAATCTTTATTAGAGAAATACTGCAAATAATTGTTGCTTTGCAGTTCAATTGCATGAATTAATGAAAAAAATATTATTTATCTTATTGTTATACTTGCTTGGAATCAATATCCTGTTTGCCCAAAAACCAAATGCGCTAAAAATTCATTACACATTATCTCAGCAATTAAAAGCAGGAAGTAAAGTTGATCTGAAAGTGATGGTTGAACATCATTTATCATCAGAACAAACAGGAAATGTTACCCTTGAACTCTTTGATGCCGGCAGCAAAAAAAGTATCGATGGCTGGTTCCTGAATATTTTTCCGTTTCAGTATTTCACTTCCATCAAAGGAGAAAGATTTACAACAGAATTCCCATTTACCATTCCGGCCGATTATCATGGAAAATTCATAATGACCCTTAGAGCGATTTGCGGTGATGCCAAAGATTCTGTTACGCGTACATTTGATATGGGTACTAAAAAAACGGGTCATGAGTAACACAAGTGTTGATTATATCATCCTCGGGCAAGGAATCAGCGGAACATTTCTCAGCTACTATTTACAAAAAGCAGGGAAGAAAATCATAGTGATCGATGATGCTGAAACATTTACTGCCTCGCGTATTGCAAGCGGAGTGATCAATCCTGTTACCGGCAGACGCGTAGTAGAGACATGGATGATCAACGATATCATGCCCTTTGCAGTGAATGCCTACGAAAAATTAGGGAATGAAATAAATGCAACTGTTATTCAGCAATGCAATGTGCTAAGCTTTCACGCCAGTGTACAAATGAAACAGGCATTTGAAGATCGTTTGCCTGATGACAATAAATATTTGCGCAGGCCTGCAAACGAAGGATCATTACACGATTATTTTAATTTCTATCTCGGTGTAGGTGAAACCAATCCCTGTTATTTGGCCGATATCCAAACACTCATGGTTGGTTGGAGAAAAAAATTAGCCGAGAACAGTTTATTACTCGAAGAAAAATTTGATTGGGCTGATTGTACCGTCACTGAGAAAAGTATCAGCTATAAAAATATCATTGCCGAAAAGATAATATGCTGTGAAGGTTCGGCAGGTATTCGAAACCCCTATTTCAGTTTATTGCCCTATGCAAAAAATAAAGGGGAAGTGATCATTGCAGAAATTCCTGACCTGCCCAGAACAAATATTTATAAACAGGGATTGACCATTGTTCCCTGGAAGGAAGACCTATTCTGGATCGGTTCTCCCTACGAATGGAATTATTCCGATACAAATCCAACCGCCGCTTTTAAAATAAAAACACAATTGCAATTACAGCAATGGCTGAAATTACCCTACAAAATTTTAGACCACTGGGCTGCTGAAAGGCCGGCCAATGTGGAGCGAAGACCATTTGTGGGCCTACATCCTTTAATGCCATCGGTAGGCATATTAAATGGCATGGGAACAAAAGGGTGTTCGCTGGCAGCATTTTTTGCAAATGAGCTAACAGAACACCTCCTCAACAAAGCAGCTATCAATCCTTTGGCGGATGTGAGAAGATTTTCCAAGGTTTTATCACGACAAGTTTCATGATTTCTTATTTTTAGTTTTAAGCACTAAAATTAAAGTACTCATGAACAATATTCAGCCCGAAGCCAGTTATAGTATTCCGCTCAGCTATCGTAAAATGGAAAACCTGCATATTGTTTTCTGGTTGTTCAAAGATATCAGCTGGTGCATGATCTGGCGGCCCCTGGGCATTGCCATGATCTTTCCAACTTTGATCATTTCAATAGTGATCGCATACCGAACAAGGCAATATATGAGTGAACTATGCCATAATGTGGCCATTAGTTTTTGGATCACTGCCAATGCTTATTGGATGTTGAGTGAATTTTTTAAAATAGATACGGCTATTGTTTATGGCGACATCACTTATAAGCATCTTGCCATCATTCCGTTTTCGATCGGGATCTTATTACTCGCTTTTTATTATCTAATTTGGAAACCAAAGCACCACAACGAATTAGAAACGATGTGAAAATTATTTTATTCTTCTTTTAATCTCGGTGCCATAAAATAAATACTGGCACCCAAACAGGCGATCACTGTAAATGAAATTCTTAAACCTGATGCTTGTGCTATATATCCGATCAATGGCGGACCCATTAAAAATCCGACAAAGCCAATACTAGAAACAGCAGCAATAGCAAGACTTGGCGGCATTTTTGTTGATCTTCCTGCCATGGCATAACATAAAGGCACTACAGCCGAAACTCCAAACCCAACCAGCAAAAATCCGGCAGTGGCAGTGATGATAAAAGGAAACAGAACAGCTACCAATAATCCTGCTGTTATTATAACTCCACTCAACTGCAATACTTTCTTTGGCCCTAATTTGATGATGAGCTTATCTCCAATGAATCTTCCGGTTGCCATCGCACCCATGAAGGAAACATAACCTAATGTTCTTAGATGAACAGATGCATTGATCACTTTTACAAAATAAACTCCACTCCAGTCAAACATGGTCCCTTCACAAACCATACTTCCGAATGTGATGAATCCGATCACCAATAAATAAGCATCGGGTCTTACAAATAATCTGCTCTTATGTTTTGCCTTTACTTCATTTTTAAATGTAAATGGATAGATACAAAATGCGATCAGTAAGCCTGAAGCACTTACCCATAAATAATGATGCAAAGGATCAATATTCGCACTCACCATAAGGGTTCCAATTATTGCACCACTGAATCCCCCTAAACTCCATAAACCATGAAAAGACGCCATGATACTTCTTCCATATAAGGATTCCAGAGAAACGGCCTGTGTATTGGTACAAATATTCATCATATTGCCCGTAACCCCGAAGAAATACAACTGAATAGCTAATGCAAGGCTGCTATTTGCCATACCAATGCCGATCATGGATACAGGGAATAAGATCGTAGCCAGGAATAAAATGTTTCTGCTACCGAATTTAGCTACCAGATACCCTGAAAGAGGCAAACCGCTCATAGAACCTGCAGGCAAAGCAAATAATACAGAACCCAATGCCGCAGCACTCAGATGCAGATTTGATTGAATATCCGGTATGCGGCTGGCCCAGCTCGCAAAACGGAGGCCTGATAAAAAAAAGAAAAAAGCCAATGCTAATCGGTTCCTTCTTAACTCTGGTAGATTTAATTGTTGCATGTTTATGCTACAAAGATGAAACATTAATGCTTAACTAACGCAGTTTACAGCTTTGCAAAAGCCCATTTCGCCTATATTTGCAGCCCGAATAAGTTGATTGGTCTATTAGTTTATATGTTGAAAATCCTAACAACTGAAAGCTTCTTACCAATCAACCAATGAACTAATCAACTAATCAACTAATATGTATCGTTCTCATACCTGTGGCGAATTAAGAATTGCTGATGCGAATAAAGAAGTAACATTATCCGGATGGGTACAAACCGTAAGGAAGTTTGGTGCCATCACTTTTGTTGATCTGCGCGACCGTTACGGCATCACTCAATTATTATTTGGTGAAAGCTTACAAAGCGAATTGGATGCCAACCCATTGGGTCGAGAATTTGTGCTGCAGGCAAAAGGGAAAGTGAACGAACGAAGCAATAAGAATTTAAATATCGCAACAGGTGAAATTGAGATCCTTGTAAGCGAATTTAAGATATTGAATAAATCAGCTGTTCCTCCATTTACTATCCAGGATGATACCGATGGTGGTGATGATCTTAGAATGAAATATCGTTATCTCGATCTGCGCCGCAATGCAGTAAAGAAAAATTTAGAATTGAGATATGCTGTGGGTCGTTCCACCAGGAATTATTTACATGAGAATAATTTCATGGATATTGAAACCCCTTTTCTGATAAAGTCAACCCCCGAAGGTGCCAGAGATTTTGTTGTGCCATCAAGAATGAATCCCGGGCAATTTTATGCATTGCCTCAAAGTCCGCAAACATTTAAACAATTATTGATGGTGAGCGGTTACGACCGTTACTATCAGATCGTGAAATGCTTTCGGGATGAGGATCTTCGTGCTGACCGTCAGCCTGAATTTACGCAGATAGATTGTGAAATGAGTTTTGTGGAACAGGAAGATATTTTAAACATGTTTGAAGGTTTGGTAAAACGAATTTTTAAAGATGTCAAGAATATCGATTACACAGAGAAAGTCGAAAGAATGAGTTGGGAAGAAGCCATGTGGCAGTTTGGAAATGATAAACCCGACATTCGTTTCGGCATGAAGATCTGTAATTTGAAATTCCCTGCACATACTTTTCCAACAAAAGAAAGTTTAGCATCACTGATAGGCGGCGTTGATTTTAAAGTATTTGATGAGGCTGAAACAGTTGTTGCCATCGCCGTTCCCGGTTGCAGCGAATACACACGCAAACAAACCGATGAAATAACTGAATGGGTGAAGCGCCCGCAGATCGGCATGAAAGGTCTGGTGACCATTAAATGCAATGCCGACGGAACTTTTAAAAGCAGCGTTGATAAATTTTATAACGAAGAAAAATTAAAAGCCATTGCCACTGCTGCAAATGCGAGTGTAGGTGATCTGATCTTACTATTGGCCGGTGCAGAAGAAAGAACCAGAAAAGCCATCAGCGAACTGCGTTTGGAAATGGGCAAACGTTTGGGCTTTAGAAAAGAAGATGAATTTAAATTATTGTGGGTTATGGATTTCCCTTTATTTGAATTTGCTTTAGAAGATCAGGATGGAGGCGGTGCAGGACGCTGGGTAGCAAGACATCATCCGTTTACCAGTCCTAAGCCCGATCATATTGACATGATGATCAACAATAGTCCAAAAGTTGAAGATCTGGATAAATACTTAGAACATCCTTATGCCAATATTAAAGCCAATGCGTATGATATGGTGTTGAACGGGAATGAAATTGGCGGTGGTTCCATCAGGATCTTCCAAAGAGAATTGCAGGAAAAAATGTTTGCGGCTTTAGGAATGGATGCCGCAGAACAACAACATAAGTTTGGATTTTTATTAGGCGCGTTTGAATATGGTGCACCACCTCATGGCGGACTGGCATTTGGTTTTGATCGCTTATGTGCAATTCTTGGTGGCAGTGAAAGCATTCGTGATTTTATTGCTTTCCCAAAAAATAACAGCGGAAGAGACGTAATGCTTGACGCTCCTTCAACCATTGATGCAAAACAATTTGCTGAATTGCAGATCAAGTTGGATTTGAAACCCCCAACCCCTAAAGGGGAGTAAGAACAATATTCGAAAAACCTGCTAAATTTTAGCAGGTTTTTTATTTAGGATGTAAAAGCTTTTGGATATTGTGCTTTCATTTTTCTGTTAAACTGAAAACGCACTTCATACATAGCTGCAGAAAGAATTCCAAGTATTACTAAAAAGAATAAAATAAGTTGGCTTATCATGTCCGATTTTATATGCCAATCGAAAAATACTCGAATAACGTTAAAAAAAATATTAATCGAATACATGCAAACCATCACAATTATTTCATACCTGCTTTTGGCTTTATAGCTTAATAATTTGAAAGCGCTATTTCTCTTGTCTTTTAAGTCATCTATTAAATAATACTTATTGATAACGTAGAAAAAGAACGGCACAACCGTAAGAACTAATACAATAACACACAATGCTTTATTGGTATGCATCCAAATAGGCACAAAGTATGCAACAAAAAATAAGGTGATAGTAACAATAATCTTGGGTATCGTAAAAAAAGTAAGAAACTCATTCTCAATTAATCTTGATATGTTCTTTTCAATGTGATCCTTTTTGCTTCGAACAATATATTTAAATTCATCTATACTAAATTGTTCACCTGCCAATTCCAGTGCTTCGCTGAAACTTAAAACAGGATTAGTTTTCTGTAAATCTTCAATTATATCGGCAATATGATCTACCAACTCTAGTTGCACATCATAATACTTCACTCCTCTCTTTTCACAGTAAATTGTTATTGCATTTATTTGTGCCTGTTCCAACATGTTATGCCAGTTTGGGGTTTACGATCAGATTTAAACTTTGCATAAACATTTTTAATTCATCCATCGCAACAGAGGTCTGTTTTTTACCTGCTTTTGTCAATGTGTAGTATTTGCGAACCCGGTTGCCGATATTTTCCATTTCAGTGTCAACAACACCCTGTTCTTCCAATCGGTGCAACAACGGATACAATGCTCCTTCTGTAATTTGCAGTTCGCCTTTAGTAATTTCTTTTACCATTTGCGTTATCTGGTAACCATACATTCTTCCATTGTCTTTTAATAAACGCATGATGATGGGTTCCAAACAACCTTTGTATAAAGTTGATTTATTCATAATTCAAACATACATAATTTACCAATACATAATCAAATTATGTATAAATATTTTTTGAGGTCAAAAACATTTCTTTCCCATTTTTTCCTATATTGAGCAAATGAACGATTGCGCACCATCCTGATGGTGATGCAATTTTTTTATGTATACCCAAAAACAAGACCCGCGTATGAGTTGCGAAGAGCTATTGAGACAATATTTCTTATATCCCGGTGTATGGGATGAAATGAACACTAACAATAGTATCCGGTCTCAATACCAGAAAGTGGTCGATGCCCTGCAGCATTTTGATGTAGCTGCTTTACAGCATAAAGACAGGATCGCCGAAGAGCTTTTCATGAATCAGGGAATTACATTTACTGTATACAGCGATAATGCAGGCATTGAAAGGATCTTTCCATTTGATATTATTCCGAGAATAATTACTGCCGTAGAATGGGATCATATTGAAAAAGGCATCAAACAACGCTTAAAGGCATTGAACCTTTTTCTGAAAGATATTTATAACGAACAACTCATCATAAAAGATAAGATCGTTCCTGCTGAACTGATCGCTTCCTGTCCGCATTATACGCGTGAAGTTTTCGGCATCAAAGTACCCCATGATATTTATGTACACATCAGTGGCATCGATCTGATCCGTGGCGATGATGGTAAGTTCTATATTCTCGAAGATAATTTGCGTACACCAAGCGGGGTAAGCTATATGCTGGAGAACAGGGAAGTCACTAAGCGAATCTTCCCTGAAATGCTGGCTGAAAATAAAGTGCGGATGGTAAGTAATTATCCATTGTTATTGCATCAAATATTATTATCGCTGGCACCTCAGCAGATCTCAAACCCAATGGTGGTGTTACTTACACCGGGTGTATTCAACTCGGCTTATTACGAGCATACCTATCTGGCAAGGCAAATGGGCATTGATCTGGTGGAAGGAAGAGACCTGGTTGTTGATAATCACAAAGTATTCATGAAAACGACCAATGGCCTGCAACAGGTACATGTCATTTACCGAAGAGTGGATGATGAATTTTTAGATCCCCTGGTTTTCAGGCCCGATAGTGCTTTGGGTGTTCCCGGTTTGATCGGGGCTTATAGAAAAGGGAATGTTGCCATTGTAAATGCAATGGGTAATGGTGTTGCCGATGATAAAGCAGTTTATGCCTTTGTTCCAGATATGATCAAATATTATTTGAATGAAGAACCTATTTTACCCAATGTACCAACTTATCAAATGGGTGATTCAGAAGCAAGAAAATATGTTTTTGATAATATCCACAACATGGTGATCAAACGCACCAATCAATCCGGTGGCTACGGAATGCTGATGGGCAACAGTGCAGAGGAGAAAGAGATCGAAGCATTCGAAAAAGCAGTAGAGGAAGACCCCAGAAGCTTTATTGCACAACCGATCATAAAACTTTCAACTGTACCTTGTTTTCTGGACGGAAAATTTGTGGCAAGACATGTGGACCTTCGCCCCTATGCTTTGTGCGGTCCCGATGGTATCAAAATAGTTCCCGGCGGATTAACAAGGGTTGCATTGAAAGAAGGTTCATTGGTGGTAAATTCATCACAAGGAGGCGGAAGTAAAGACACATGGGTGGTTGATTAAAGGTTCAATAAGTTAAAGAGGTTTGAAAAGTTTAAAGTTATGGCGACGATAGAGACTTTTGAGCAAATATTATCTTGGCAAGAAGCAAGGTCACTAAATGAAAAAATAGGCAAACTGATTGACGATGGTACTTTTAAAACAAGTTTCAGGTTGATCAATCAAATGGAGGGTTCAGCAGGTTCTATCATGGATAATATTGCGGAAGGATTTGAAAGAGGCGGCAATAAAGAATTCATACAGTTCTTATATATTGCTAAAGCCTCGTGCGGGGAATTGAGGTCGCAATTATATAGATCACTCGATAGAAAATATATTAATGAAAAAGTGTTTGAAGATTTAAGCATTCATGCTAAAAAGATCAGTAGCTTAATTCAAAAACTGATTTCTTATTTAGAACAATCAGAGACAAAAGGAATTAAATATAAAAGCAAAGAAGCTAAGTAATTAACGTATTAAACATCTTAAACTTATTAAACCTTTTAAACTTTCTTGAATGCTTAGTAGAACTGCAGATTCAATGTTTTGGTTAAACCGCTATATGGAGCGTAGCGACGGATTATTGCGTGGCATCAAAACGCATTATATTCTTTTGCTTGACAAAGGAGTGAATGAACATTTATCATGGAGACCCATGCTTCAGGTTTTTACGGCTGCAGCTGAAGATGAAATATTGTTACTGGAACATAATACGGAAGCAGCTTTACAGAAATTGATATCAGACACACAGAATCCAAACTCATTGAAAGTTCTGATCACCAGGGCAAGGGAAAATGCAAGAGGTATGCAGGATCATATTACCAAAGAAGTATGGGAGCAGGTAAATCAAATGTATCATCTGATCAATCAATCTGCTTCATTAAAAGGATTTGAAGCACTCAAAACAATTGATTCGCTAACAAATGAATGTATCTTATATAACGGTGTGGCGGATACTACAATGCCCCGCGGAATGGGATGGAATTTTATGAGTTTAGGCAAATACATTGAAAGATGCCTACTGACCATTGAGATGGCCAATAAGTATTATAGCCTGATTGATTATAAGCTGGAAGAAGAAAAAGATATCTTACAGTGGCGCCCCATGCTTTTGGCATTATCCGGTTATGAATTACACTTAAAAACGTACAGAAGCACAGAGCATAATTTAAACGCATTGCATCAGGTCTTATTCAATGAACATTTTACACGCAGTGTTTTATATACATTAAAAAGAGTGGATAAATATTTTAGCGAAGTGACCAAAGACAATAACAGTGAAGAAAAGGAAGCTTTGACCAAATGTTTGGGAAGGTTAGTAAGTAAATTACAATACACTGATTTTGAGTCGATCAATCAGCTTACTTTGCAGGAATTTCTCAGTGAAACAAGAAAAGAATTGGTTGAATTCAGCAAGATGCTGGCACAGTGTTTCTTTTCTTATTCTTAATTAATTATTATGCCGATTTTTAAGATACATCACATTACAAAATACGAGTACGACAGGCCGGTTAAAGAAAGTACAAATGAAATAAAAATATTTCCATATCAGTGTGCTGATCAGGAAATTTTGCAGCATCAGTTAGAGATCACCGATCATCCTGAAATATTTCAATATACAGATTATTGGGGAAATAAGATCGGCCTGTTCAATGTGTTGGCACCGCATAAAACATTGATCATCGAAAGCCAGCTGATCATCCGCACCACTTTATCGGAAACACTCAATATCAATTTTATTACGGGGTTCAATGACTTAAAAAATGAAGTAAAAGATAATCTTCTTTTATTGGAGCTCAGTAGAGCAGATACAATCAGATCACAAAAAAGCATTGATGAGATCATCACTATTTTAAATCCTGCCAATAAAAGCATTGCTGAAATTGCTCAAAATTGTAACGACTTTATTTTTTCAAATTTTAATTACATCAAAGGCATTACCAATATTGAAACAACTGTTGACGAGATTTTAGAACTTCGTTCGGGTGTATGTCAGGATTTTGCACATGTGATGCTGCAGATCCTGCGCACTTTACAAATACCCTCTCGTTATGTGAGCGGTTATATTTGTCCCAACAAAGATGGCATGCGTGGTGAAGGTGCCACTCATGCATGGGTAGAAGCTTTTATACCGGGAACAGGTTGGGTTGGATTAGATCCAACCAACAACGTTTGGGTTACCAACACGCACGTAAAACTAGCAGTAGGAAACCATTTTAACGATTGTACGCCTGCTAAGGGAACATTTAAAGGGCCAGCCAGACAAAAATTGTCTGTCTATGTTTCTGTTGGCTATGAGGACGGTCATGTGTTCGAAGAAAAAACAAATGTACAAATGCTCACTCTTGCCGATAACGATAAAGAATTATTGATCGACGAAAATTATATGGGGCAACAACAACAATAAAAGAATCAGAGTTCCTATCCAAAAATCAAGTCAAAAAAAAATCTCATCTTGCAGTATCGAAATTTCCTTTATGAAAATTGAACCTGTTTACAAAATACTTTCCTATATCTTATTGCCCATTGCCGGGTTCTTTGCATTTTTGGACCTGTTTGCAATTTTGGCTGCATTGGCCCAACCTGCTATGCTTTTGAGTGTATTTATCATTGCAAGTATGGTAATTTACATTTTTACCAGTTTCCGTTTTCTCACCAACGGCATCATTCAGTCAAAACCCTGCAAACATTCATTAAAAGACTGGATAAAAGTGAATGCCTATGTTAGTATTTTTTTTGTGGTGATGAGCTATATTCAAACGGCTGTGATCTTGGCTGAACCTACCATCATTAAAACGATGATGGGGCAATTACTGGCACAGCAGCAAACCAATCTGCCTGCAGGCACTACCACTGAAACATTTGCCTTGATGATCAAAGCAGTGCTCTACTTTTTGGCCGCATATGCAACGATCTTACTCGTACATATTATTCTTGGCTTCCTTCTTCTAAAAAAATACGATCAGGTATTTGATAAAGAGTAAGAACTATAATTTGCGTAATTTCCATACATGAATTCCAATGCACCATTAGCCGAAAGAATGCGTCCTAATACTTTGGATGAGTTGGTTGGACAGGAACATCTCACCGGCAAAGGAAGCATTCTGCGTAAAGCCATTGAACAAGCCAATATTCCCTCGATGATATTATGGGGGCCGCCCGGTGTTGGTAAAACCACCATTGCCAATATTATTGCAAATACCTTATCGGTGCCCTATTTTCAACTGAGTGCCATCAGCAGCGGAGTAAAAGATGTGAGGGAAGTAATCGAAGAAGCAAAACAAAGTTCAAAAGCCATTTTATTCATAGATGAGATTCATCGCTTCAACAAAGGTCAACAGGATGCTTTATTGGGTGCAGTTGAAAAAGGGATCATCACGCTGATCGGTGCAACCACGGAAAACCCATCCTTCGAAGTTAATTCCGCATTGTTAAGCCGTTGCCAGGTTTATGTACTGAGATCCTTGCAGGAAAAGGATCTGATTGAATTGTTACAACAAGCCATCTCAAAAGACAATATTCTTACACAGTATCAAATCGAATTAAAAGAAACGGAAGCTTTAATTAATATCAGCGGTGGTGATGCAAGAAAATTGTTGAATCTGCTCGAATTAATTGTTTTATCAACCAACAAAAAAGATATCATCATCACAGATGATCATGTGATGAATGTTGCGCAGAAAAAAATTGCTTTGTATGATAAACAGGGCGAACAGCATTACGATATTATTTCAGCATTCATTAAAAGTATGCGCGGCAGCGATCCTAACGGTGCAGTATATTGGTTGGCAAGAATGATCGAAGGCGGTGAAGATGTAAAATTCATTGCACGCCGCATGCTGATCTTTGCAAGTGAAGATGTGGGCAATGCCAACCCAAATGCATTGCTATTGGCCAACGCAACATTTGATGCAGTGAGCAAGATCGGGTATCCAGAATCAAGGATCATTTTAAGTCAGTGTGCCACTTATTTAGCATCGAGTGTAAAAAGTAATGCTGCTGTTGTTGCCATCATGGAAGCGCAGCAGGCAGTAAATCAAAACGGCGATCTGCCTGTGCCTTTGCACATTCGTAATGCACCCACTAAATTGATGAAAGACCTTGACTACGGAAAAAACTATCAGTACTCTCATCTCGGTGAAGGCAATTTCATTGAGCAGGAATATTTGCCCGAAAAGCTTATTGGGACTGCTTTCTACAAGCCGGGTAATAATGCCAGGGAAAATGAATTGCGCAAATTTTTAAAAGAAAGATGGAAGGGGAAGTACAATTATTGATGTTAGATTTTAAATGATAAATTTTTTGAAGCATGCAAAAGTTTTTCATGGCATCAACTCTTGCTACGCTCAGTTCATGGTTCCATTTTCATGGCAGCAAATACGGATAAAAAAGTCCGACACTGAAAAATGTCGGACTTGAAAATTTAAAATTCTACTTAAATAAATTATAGTTTATAAAACGACCTGCTTTCGCTTCCATAGGCTGTACTTACCCGCAGGAAATAAGGCCCACTGATCAGGTATCCGGCTGCAGATATTTCGATCACATTATTTCCCTGAAGCAAAGTTTTTTTACTTGTCCACTTTCTAATTCCATAAATGTCGTAGATAGAAATCTCTGCGCTCATATTATTATCCTTGCTCCATATTGTTGCAGCTAATTTTGAAGATACAGGATTGGGGTTTATGGTCACGATCTTTACCATCTTATCTGTCCCACCCGGTGCAGGCAAAATGCTGTCTTGTATCACAACCTCATTACAGGTTTCACTTTCGCATCCCTTTGCTGTTTTAATTTTGAGACAAACATTATAAATACCCTGCAACGGGAACTCTTTAACCGGACTTTTTTCATTGCCGCCAAGTAAAGTGCCATCGCCAAAACTCCAGTCACGTTCCACAATGCTGTCGCCTAATGCTACGACACTTGAATTACTATTAAACGCAGATTTTTTAGCTGCAATTCTCGTATAGCCGAATGCTGATGTGCAATTATTATTTTTGGGTACAGCAACAGAAATGCAGGCTTTGCTTTCACATCCTTTTGCAGTTTTAATAGTTAAGCATGCATAATAATTTCCCGGATTTGCATACTGATGAGATGGATCAATAATATTACCTGTTATTTGTGTACTGTCGCCAAAACTCCAAATATGACTGATAACAGAGTCACCCAAACCGACAGAGCTTTTACTGTTGAATTTTATATATGATTGCAGACCAATAACAGATGTTTGAACAGAGTAAATGATATTGTTACTGCAAGTGATAGGCGGCGGTGGAACAGGTGCTGCACAGCTTACAATAAAATTACTTTCAACAATATTAGTTCCGGAAATTATTGTCGCTGTATTGGTTAATTTATTTCCATTACAATCTTCAGTTGTTACTATTACTTTTTTAATGGCAGTATTACATGAGAGCGTATCAATATAATAGCCTGCTGAATCTGTAACCTTTGAATTGATGTAGTAACAGTTTGTATTAGAAGTACTGTCAACACTCACTTTGACAAGATGCATTGGAAAAGGAAGTCCATTATTATACTTCACATGCCCTTTTACAATTATAAAATTCCCGACATTATTATTAGTTACCGAAGTGCAGGCTCCGCTTTCGCATCCTTTTGCAGTTTTAATAGATACACATGCGTAATAAATACCTGGCTTACTGTATTGATGCAATGGATCAGCAATATTTCCGGTTAACAATGAAGTGCTGTCCCCAAATCTCCAACTGCGACTGATAACAGAATCTCCTGCAGTAACAAAACTTTTACTGTTGAATTTTACATTTAACAATGGATCGCTTGCTGATGATTGAACAGAATAAAATAAACTGTCGCTGCATGTGATCGGAGGTGGTGGTGCTGCACAACTCACAATAAAATTACTTTCCACAATAATAGTTCCGGGAACTGTTGTAGGTGTATTGACCAACACAATTCCGTTACAATCTTCTGTTGTTATTCTTAGTTTTTTTATATCTGCATTACAGGTAAGTGTATCAATATAAAAACCTGCAGAATCTGTAATTCGTGAATTAATGTAGTAGCAGGTGGGGTTAGTTGTACTGTCAACGCTCACTTTTACTAAATGCTTACCGAAGGGGCTGCCATTATTATATTTTACGTATCCTTTTACAATGATATAATTTGCTAATAGTCCTGTTGAGAAAGCAAGTGAGAAAACAGTAAGAAGAAGTTGGGTAAATACTCTTTTCATATAAGCAGGGGTTAATTGTACAATAAAAGATGCTGCCTAATGTTGAATTGTTGCCTCAAAGTTATAATTTCTGTAACTAAAGTCAATCGAATTTCGCTTGCTGCCTAAAATGGCAGGAAAATGATTCTAACACATGTTGTTAGCCACAAATCCTGCTCACAACCCTATTTCAGTAACTGCGTCGACCGCCTAACAGGCTCCACCGGTAGTGATACATTGAAACTGTCATCAGTACAAATGCCTGTTCATTAAATAATCTTCTTCCTTATCTTTAAACCTTAACTCCCGTAATATGAGAAAACTAGTTTTCATTCTTGCATTGATTGGAATGTATTCCATTTCATTTTCACAATCGATCATTAACCGCGATGCAGAAATTGCATCAATGGTAAAAGAAGTGTCGGCAGATTCATTGCAATCCTACATTAAATCAATGGTGGCTTATGGCACAAGGCATACATTAAGCACGCAAACAGATGTAAACAGAGGAATTGGTGCCGCACGTATCTGGGCATTGAATAAATTCAATGAGTTTTCAAAAAGGTCGGCTGGAAGGATGACCGCTTTTATTGATACCGTTACTTACAGACCCGATGGTAAAAGAGTGGATAAAGAAATCATTTTGGGCAATGTACTCGCTACTTTAAAGGGAACAGACCCCAATGACAAACGTATCTTCCTTATCAGCGGGCATATAGATTCAAGACGAAGCAAGGAAATGGACAGAGAAAATGATGCCCCCGGAGCCAATGATGATGGCAGCGGCTCAGCAGCAGTGCTTGAATGCGCCAGAGTAATGAGCAGTCATAGCTTCCCGGCAACCATCATTTTCCAGATCGTTAGTGGTGAAGAGCAGGGCTTACTAGGCGCTCAGTACATGGCCAATAAAGCAAGGAAAGAGAACTGGAGTATTGAAGCTGTCTTGAACAACGATATCATGGGCAGCAATAACAGCAGTGAAACAAATATCATTGACAATACCCGTATTCGTGTTTTCAGTGAAGGTTTGTCTGTACTGGATACCGGAAGAGTTGCAACAAATATCAGAAATCTGGGATTGGAGAATGATGGCAGGGCAAGACAATTGGCACGCTATGTAAAAGAGATCGGAGAACGTTATGTTGAGAATATTGAAGTCGTGATGGTGTACCGCAATGATCGTTTTTTACGGGGCGGTGATCATTCACCATTTGTACAAAATGGTTTTGCTGCAGTAAGAATTACTGAGATGAATGAAAATTATTATCATCAACATCAGGATGTTCGCAAAGAAAACAATATTCAATATGGTGATCTGGCAGAGTTCATGGACTTTGAATATCTGAGAAAAAATACAGCAGTTAATTTAGCCAATCTTGCCAATTTAGCAAAAGCTCCCTCCATTCCTGATGAAGTAAAAGTGCAAACAAGTAAATTAGAAAATTATACTTCATTGAATTGGAAAGCTCCAAGGAACGGCAAGACAAAAGGTTATTATATTTTGATGAGAGAAACTACGAGCCCTGTTTGGCAGAAGAAATTTTATACTACTGAACTCGTAATGAAATTACCCTACAGCAAGGACAATTATTTTTTCGCTGTACAGAGTGTAAGTGATAGCAATAATGAAAGCTTACCCGTGATACCTGGTGTGGCGAGATAAACCCTTCTGAATAAAACAAAAAAGCCATCAACAAAAATGATGGCTTTTTTATTCATTATTAATTAGCAATTATCAATCCTTAATTGAAACAGGTACTAATCTTTCAGCAACTTTTTCAGTTTCTTCTGCCCCACGCATTCCGCCTTCATGATATTCGGCGTCTTCATTCACATTCCACAGATCATATAATTCATTGCCTGCAATGATATTCTTTGCAGCCAGCATCGCAGTCATCATGCTATGATCCTGATTATTGTATTTATGCATACCGTTTCTTCCCACTAAATACAAACCCGGATAAGCTTTCAATGCTTCTCTTACCGCTTCCACATTTGCTTTGTAAGAATGGTCGTACACAGGGTATGCTTTAGGCTGACGAACCACATATCCATCCACAACAGCAGATTGCTTTGTTAATCCGATCTCTTCAATTTCTTTTTTGGCCAATGCAATTAAGGCTTCGTTACTGCTCGTCCACATACCATCCCCTTCAAAACAAAAATATTCCAGACCATAACAAGCCATGTTTGGATCAGGTACCATATAAGGGCTCCAACTCTTGAAATTTTGTATTCTCCCCACTTTCACATTCGGATCATGAATATAGATCCAGTTATCGGTAAAAGCATCTTCATCTTTACAGATCAATACAACAGTTATAAAATCGCGGTATTTTAAATCCTGAGATGCTTTGAATGCTTTCTCCGGAAACCTGGGATAGGTAGATGCGATCAATTCACGCATCGGTGCAGACGACAACACATAATCAAACCCACCTAAATTTTCGCCATTGCTGGTTTTCACAGTCCATTTTCCATCTTCCAAATGAATCTCTTTTACGCCTGTATTCATTTCAACTTTTACGCCCAGTGCTTCACTTTTTTCTACGCAACGCTCCCACATCATACCCGGACCTTTCTTTGGATAACGGAATGAATCGATCAGTGTTTTAATGATCTTGTCCTTATCACTGTCTTTTGCAGATGGTTTGAACAAAGCATTCCAGATCGCACTACTCAATGATAACCCTTTGATACGCTGAGCAGCCCAATCGGCAGAAATCTCATTACAGGGAATACCCCAAACTTTTTCGGTATATGTTTTGAAAAATATATTGAACAATCTTCTGCCAAACTGATTCACTACCCAGTCTTCAAAATTATTTGGATCTTTTACCGGTGAAATTTTTGCCTGTATATAACTGAGTACACATAAAGTACTTTGAATGATACCCAGTTTGCGCAATGCTTCAAATGCAGCCAATGGATAAGCAAAGAATTTGTGGTTATAATAAATGCGTGAACTGCGTGGACGTTCGAGCATCTCATCACTCAATATCTCTGTCCAGAAATCTTCCACTTCTTTGCTCTTCGAAAAAAAGCGATGCCCGCCGATATCAAAACTATAACCTTTGTATGTTTCAGTTCTTGAAATACCGCCCACATAATGCGGGTCCTTTTCAAACACCACCACATCCTGTTTGGCTTTTCCCAATAAATAAGCTGCGGTCAATCCCGCCGGCCCTGCGCCAATGATGGCAATCTTTTTTGTCATGATAAACATTTTTTTGAGTCAGCTCAATCTCTCTGTTCAACAAGTATTGCCTTCGATTCTATAGTAAAAGAATCACACACTTGTACTGATTCTACTAGTCAACAAATTAACTGATTCAGTCGGCAAAATTGCAAAATAAAACCCGTTCTGCCATGCTTTTTACAAGCTTCACAATAGATTTGCACTTTATCAAAAATAAGCGATGCATCATTTACAATATAAATGGACAACCAAAACTTTCGAAAGCCTTACTCCGGCTGAATTGTATCAAATATTGCGTTTAAGAAGTGAAGTATTTGTAGTAGAACAGAACTGTGTTTTCTTAGATATGGACAATAAAGATCAATTCTCCTTGCATCTGATGGGTTATGATGCTGCAAACTTAGTGGCTTCTGCAAGGCTAATCGCTCCAGGAAAAGTATATGAAGAAATGAGCATTGGCAGAGTGGTAACCTCCCCTGCTTATCGAAAAAAAGGTGCAGGGAGAGAATTGATGCATGTTGCCATTAAAGAATGTTATCGGTTATTCGGAGAATCCCCTATCAAGATCGGTGCACAATTGTATCTCCAGAAATTTTATGAATCATTGGGATTTGCACAAACCAGTGACGCATACGATGAGGATGGAATCGATCATATTGAAATGATACGACCAATTTGATTGATTAGAGTCGCATTATTTTTTATCAACAATTATTTTCTTTACTTGATAGTTCGCGCCATCCCCCAGAACTGATAATAAATACATATGCAAACCATTTTGTGATACCTCAACAGGAATTGTATTGATACCCTTTAATACATTCACATTTTTACTTGATATTATCTTACCGGTGGTGGCATCAAGTATCCTTAAAGTTAGTACTGCATCCTTATCTACTTTAAAACTGGTTGTAAATTGACCATTTGAAGGATTTGGAAATGCCTGTACTTCTCCTGCATCAACCCTGTTGTAATAATCGGCAGTTTGTTTACTGAAAAGAACATTCGCAATAGCACCATTCAGATTGATGGATGACAGGCCTGTTACTTCAAAAGCGAAAACAATTTGAGTGATATCTTTCAAATCAATACTACTGTTAATTGTTGCTGATTTAAAATCGTTGACAGCTATAGAATAGTCTTTGTTATCTGCACTTAGTGGCAAAACATAGTTATACTGATCGGCAAAATTTACAATGCTATTCTTGATCAAATAAACCCTCAGATTTGTGTTAGCTCCCACTGCAGTAAAACGTAAAGTTTTAAAACCCGTGAGGTCTTGCGCAACTCCTCCTCCTTTCAAAAGTTTATACACCGAAACAAAGTTTGATGTAACCGCATTGATCTGAATATTGCGCAAAACATTAAATTCAAATGAACTGTTATTTCTTGCAATGGTATCATTCGTTACTGTAAAGTTCTTTACAGCAGCATTTGCATTATTAAAATCTGCCCCCCAAACACCATCAGACATAAATACAACATCTTCCAGTTCATTATTCAGGTACATTGAAATTGTTGATTCCAATGCATCATTTACAGGAATCGTAACTGCTGATATTGCGTTGGCTGCGACGGTAAATGGAATAGTGCGCTTGGTTGTTGTTGTACTGCTTTCATTGCTTCTGTCTTCAATTACAAAATAGCCGCTGCTGTTGTTACTTTTATTGTTTATAGAGAAATTCAAGTTCATGCCATCTCTGTTTCCGGAAACAATATATGTGGAAGGCAATGCTGCGCTGGATTTGAATTGTTGTACAGGCATTATGGCGTTAAACTTACCCAATATTTCCAAAGCCATATCAATACAATAATATGGTGCTGCCCCCCAAACCTGATAATTGTATAAAGTATCTTCAGCAGTATAATCGGCATTCAACCAGTTTGACTGGAAAGAGAAATTAGTTCTTCCCGCTTTCTTACCGATGGAGAAACTCATGCTGTACTCAATATTGCCGTCAGCTTGCAATAATGTATATCGAACAATATTGAAACCGCTCAATGTAAAATTGTCCATCCCTAATAATTGTGCGCCCTTTAGTCTGTCACAGATAGGTTTGGTATGATCATACAGCACACCCAAGGTTTGGGTTGCAAATGCGGCAGCCCGACACTGATTGTTGAATGTAAAATCCACTGAACATACATCAGCAGCGTTCGTAATTGAAGTAATATCTGTAGGTGTAGTTATATAACCGACAACACCTGAGTCGGGAATGGATGTCGGCATCAGATCACTTAATTTTAAAGCTCCTATCCCCACGCCAAAACTTCTTGGCCCTAATGCAGTATTTATCTTTTGAAAATTATCATAATTTAATTCACCCAACTGATTATTTATGGCCTTATGATACATTCTATTGGTGATGGCATCTCCCAGGCTTTTACTTTCCAATCCACCGCTATTACCGGAAAAAGATATATGCCCGTCGGAAGTAAGATCCGGCATACTGTCTAATTTATTAATACATGGAACCGGCAATACAGTGGCAAAAAATAATACATCATTGAAATCCTGATCACTTCCATACCCATCTCGACGTGTATCTTCAAAACCCACCACAATTCTTCCTGATGCAGTATCATGTAACATAACAGTATGTTTTCGCAATGTTGAATCAGCCTCTGGATTAAATCTAGAATCAGAATATAAGACCCAATTGCCTGAACTAATTGTTTGACTTGATCCATTCCAGCCATTTGCCAACAATACAAATCCGATTGAAGTGTTGGGTGGAAAATTTCCCAGATAAACTTTATCGCCAGGATTTAATCCTCCTCCAAAACCGCTCTTAGATGCATTGGGAAAAATAATATTGATCTTGCTGGGTGCAGGTGCTGCAACCAATGGCGTGTCGGTTGGATAAGCATAATAACCCAAAACATTTTGAAAAGCAGCACCTTCATCTACAAATGTTACCCATATATCCGAAGGGCATTTTACAGAAATGGTCTCTGTTCTTCCATCTGAAATAAGTTGAGGATTGTAAACAGGTACTGAACGATATTCAGGCAAAGTGGCAGTAATATTGCTTCTGAACACAGTCCCAACCGTATCACCCGGTATCACTAAATATTTGGGTGTACCATCACTGTAATAAGCACCCATAAAATGATACTGAGCATACACACAAACCTGCAGTATCAAAAGAATTGATAAGAGAGTTGTTCGTAAAAAAGCAGGTGTAAAATTTATTTTCATTTAAAATGCTTTGTCATTGTATTTATAGAGCAAAGGGAAATACAAACTTGGACTGTTGATATAGTTTATCTTGTTTTATTATTGTAGTCATTTATACTAATTACCCGGCTTTGTGTTGTAAGTGCTTAATAGTCAATTGTATTTACCGCCACCTATTTTAAAGTAAATTTCAATCCCAGACCTCCACTTAGAAACCTCAAACAGCTTTTCTGCTTTGAAAATATACTACCAAATCAGCTAAACAGATAAGATCTGAAAAATACAAAAGGAATCAATGTTGTCACAATGGCATTTTAGCCCATAATGTACTTTTTACCAGGTGTTTACTGCATCTATCGATTTTCATGCCAAATAGTTCATTACTGTTACCGGGCTGACAGCTATTTTCCAGTTGACCTAATTTTAGATTTCACAATTTTAAATTGCATCACATTATTTTATATCTTCCTAAATATTTAACAATTAAGATGATCATCCGTTCTAAGGCTATTTCGTATTTAAAAGTGGGCTATTTGCTGCATATCATGACTTTACTTGAAATAGCATTCTTGATTTTTTTATTTCAAACATGCAGGATCGGAACTTGGCTGATGGACGGAAATTTATTTCTGAAAATGATGCTGCTCCTTCCCTTTGCAATTGCACCTTTCTTTCCGCAATTTGATGCGTATTCCCGTTTTCAGAATTATAAACTGATAAAAGATCATCTTTTTATACGGGGCTTTCAGCCGAGGGTCTTAAAACCATTTATCCAATCACGTTGCCAACGTGACGCTGCCATGATTGCAGCTGAAGAATTGGGCATGGCGAACCAATGCAGAAGCCATTTTTATAACCATGGCTACAGATGGTATCATTTGCTTCCTGATTTTTTATTTACTGAGCCCCGGATACTTAGTTGCAAAGCATTTTGGCTAAATACCTTTTTTGCAAAAAAATATACAGCAAGGTTTGATTACAAAAAGATCGCCGGCAGTTATCAGGAAGAGTTGAACTCGGTTTCTTTACAACAATTTGCTGCGAGTTAACAATCACCAACTAGCTTTGCATTACAATTGAATTGTTTTCCTAAATTTAATTTTATGAGTTATCAGGCTTCACCAAACAGATATAATGAAATGCTCTATCGGCGCTGCGGAAAAAGCGGAGTTAAACTATCGGCATTATCATTAGGGCTCTGGCATAATTTCGGATTTGTAAATGATTATGAGAACAGCAGAAACATTATAAAGACAGCATTCGATGCAGGTATCACACATTTCGACCTGGCCAATAATTATGGCCCGCCGCCCGGATCTGCTGAAGAGAATTTCGGAAAAATATTGTACAGCGATTTTTCCAATTACCGGGATGAAATGATCATTTCATCAAAAGCCGGTTATACCATGTGGGACGGCCCTTATGGTGATTGGGGTTCAAAAAAATATTTAGTAAGCAGTCTGGATCAGAGCTTGAAAAGAATGAAACTGGATTATGTAGATATTTTTTATCATCATCGTCCCGATCCTGATACACCCCTGGAAGAAACCATGCGCACACTGGACCTGATGGTAAGGCAAGGAAAAGCATTGTACGTGGGCATTTCAAACTACCCTGCTGCAGAAGCAAAAAAAGCGATCGACCTATTAAATCAATTAGGCACAGCCTGTTTAATTCATCAGCCCAAATATTCCATGTTTGAAAGATGGGTGGAAGGCGGATTATTAGATGTATTGGAAAATGAAGGGGTAGGCTGCATTCCATTCTCTCCTTTGGCACAAGGATTATTAACCGATAAATATCTGCACGGCATTCCTAGTGACTCGAGGGTTGCAACAAGTGGTATCTTTTTAAAAGAAAGTAATATCACAGCTGCCATAATTGAAAAAATAAGTAAGCTGAATGAACTGGCAAAACAACGCAATCAAAAATTAGTGCACATGGCATTGGCCTGGCTTTTAAAAGATGAAAGGATCACTTCTGTATTAATTGGTGCCAGCAAACCCGAACAAGTGCTTGATTCAATAAAATGTTTGGAGAATATTAAATTCAGTGAAGAAGAATTGAAAACGATCAATACTATTCTAGCTTAATTTCTTTTTCGACCAATCTGCTACTGTAATAAAAGTATACCGTTACAGGTGAGAGATTCAGCAATTGCTGATCGATGGGTATCATGTTGAAGCCCTTTCCGAAAAATCATTTGAATCCTCCTAAATCCACGTTCAGACCAATTCTTCTTTCAAAAATTTTGCAGTAAAACTTTCTTTGTTCTTGATCATTTCTTCGGGACTGCCTTCAAATAAGATCCTGCCGCCGCCATCACCGCCTTCGGGCCCGAGATCGATAATATGGTCTGCGAGTTTTATCACATCCATATTATGCTCGATGATGAGAACAGAATTACCCCTGTCAACTAATTTACTGACAACGTCCATCAATAATTTGATGTCCTGAAAATGCAAACCCGTTGTGGGCTCATCCAGAATATAAAATGTTTTGCCCGTATCTTTTTTACCAAGTTCGGTAGAAAGCTTTACACGTTGCGCTTCCCCTCCACTCAGCGTTACGGCCGATTGACCCAAAGTGATATAGCCCAAACCAACATCCTGCAGCACTTTTATTTTACGATATAACCAGGGTACTGCCTGAAAGAAATCGCAGGCTTCATCTACCGTCATATCCAATACATCGCTGATCGACTTTCCTTTGTATCGGATTTCGAGGGTTTCCCGATTGTATCTTTTGCCATTGCATTTTTCGCAGTGTACATATACATCAGGCAGGAAATTCATTTCAATCACTCGCATGCCACCCCCTTCGCAAACGTCGCATCTTCCGGTTTTTACATTGAAAGAGAATCTGCCTGCATTGTAACCACGGATCTTTGCTTCGGGAACCGATGCAAACAATGTTCTGATCTCTGTAAAGAATCCGCAATAAGTGGCAGGATTGCTTCTCGGTGTTCTGCCGATGGGTGATTGATCGATCTCGATCACTTTATCAATATGCTCCAAACCCTTGATGGTCTTAAACGGCATTGCATTGCCCTTGCTGTCGTAGCAATGCTTCGCTAATAAGGGATATAATGTTTCATTGATCAAAGTTGATTTGCCGCTTCCGCTCACCCCACTTACTACAATTAGTTTTCCGAGCGGAAATTTTACACTCACATTCTTTAAATTATTTCCATTGGAACCATTTAGTTCTAAGAATTTCCCATTTCCTTTTCTTCTTTCTTTAGGAACAGGGATGGATTTCTTCCCGTTTAAATATTGTGCCGTTTCGGAACCCGATAATAATACTTCTTTTGGTGTGCCCTGTGCAACAATTGCACCGCCATGCTTCCCTGCTTTAGGCCCGATATCAACCAAGTAATCAGAAGCCAGCATGATGTCTTTATCGTGTTCAACCACCAGCACACTGTTACCTATATCGCGAAGATTTTTTAATGCTTCTATCAAACGATGATTGTCTCTCTGATGCAACCCGATACTTGGTTCATCCAAAATATACGTGATACCCTGCAATTGCGATCCGATCTGTGTGGCCAAACGGATCCGCTGTGACTCACCACCGCTAAGGGTCTTAGAAGGTCGGCTTAAGGAGAGATAGGTCAACCCCACATCCAATAAAAATTGCAATCTTTCTCTGATCTCTTTTAAAATATCTTTTGCGATCGTATTCTGTTTGTTGCTTAAACGCTTTTCAATTCCGTTGAACCAGGCTAAAAGTTTATCTAGATTCATATCACTTAACTCTGCAATATTTTTTTCATCTACTTTAAACCACAAGCTTTCTTTTCTTAATCTTTGTCCATTGCAGGATGGACAAACAGAAAGTTGCATATATGTTTCTACCCATGTTCTTAATCCATCATTACTTTGAGTAGATGTAAACCATCGTTTCAGCATGGGAATGATCCCTTCATAACTGCCGGTAAAAGTTTGGGGAATGGTTTCATCATCCAGATTCATTTCTAAGCCAGGACTAATATTTTGATCCCCGTACAAGAGCAAATTCAATTGTGCTTCAGATAGATCTTCTATTGGCTTATCCAGACTGATCTTATGTTTTTTTGCAAACACAACAACCTGCTGATAAACACTTGCTTCTCTTTCACCTCCTAATGCATGAATACCGCCTTCTTTTACAGTCTTTGTTTTATCAGGCATTACTTCATCCATATCGATAGTATATACATTACCCAGACCTTTACAAGTTGGACAAGCACCATAAGGTGAATTGAATGAAAATGCATTAGGACTTGGTTCTTCATAACTGATACCCGTATCCTCGCACATCAATTGTTTGGAATACTGAATGGTCTTATTGGTATCATTCAATAATAAGAACATGAGTTCTTTTCCCATTTTTAAACTCTGCTGTACACTCTGACTTAACCGAACCCGCATATCATCCGTAACTGCCAATCGATCTATCACCACTTCAATATCATGGATCTTATAACGGTCAACCTGCATTCTTGCCGTCAAGTCCAGCACTTCACCATCCACTCTTACTTTCAGAAAACCTTTCTTTCGAATGTCTTCAAATAATTCACGATAATGACCTTTACGTCCACGGATCAATGGCGAAAGAACAGAGATCTTTTTACCCTTAAACTTTTCAAAAATATTTTCAACAATTTCCTCTTCGCTGAACTTCACCATTTTTTTGCCGGTATTGTAACTGTATGCTTCGCCAATTCTTGCAAACAATAATCGCATGAAATCATACACTTCTGTCACAGTCCCAACTGTTGAACGCGGATTTTTATTCGTAGTTTTTTGTTCAATGGAAATCACCGGTGACAATCCCGTTATCTTATCAACATCAGGCCTTTCCATATCGCCCATGAATTGTCTTGCATACGCACTAAAACTTTCCATATATCTGCGCTGACCTTCGTTGTAAATAGTATCAAATGCCAAGCTGGATTTTCCGCTGCCGCTCACACCGGTAAAAACAACCAGTTTATTTTTAGGAATAGAGATATCAATGTTCTTTAAATTATGTTCACGGGCGCCAAAGACTTCAATGTGTTCATCTTTCTGTTCGCTCACTGCTTCCAATATCTTTTTATCTTTTGCCATAGTATTGAGGTAAAGATAAGAACAAGGTTTAAGCTAAAAAGTTTAGTTTTTAACACAGAATTTGTATGTAGCCGACCTTACAGTTTTTCCATCAGCTTAGGATCACATAGTTCTTTAGCAGCAGTTTACTGAGCAAAAAATCATTGAATATTTCAATTATCCTATTATTTAAGTAGGGTAACCAATATTTTTCAGTCTCCTTAAACACAATACAGCAAAGCATTTCATTGGACTTAAAAAAAATATTTTAAAAAAGATTTGGCAAATTGCCCTATTCGCCTATACATTTGCAACAGTTCTTTTAACAACACTTATCAAGAAAGGCAGAGGGAATTGGCCCGATGAAGCCTTGGCAACCCACACAATCAACTCGTTTGTGTGAAGGTGCCAACTCCAGTCATGTGCGCATGACAGAGATAAGTCAGAGTAAAGTTTGCAAATAAGACCGATCAACCATCGTCATATCATTTCAAGCTCATCTGACTTCTCAGGTGAGCTTTTTTTATACCCCTAACCCCTGAAGGGAATAAAGAAGCACCTGAAAAGTACTCGCCATTCTTGATTAGAAAATTTATTTACTAAAAAATTAAACACTCCCTTCAGGGAGATGGAGGGTAAAACATATGAGCAACGCAACACAATTACTGCAAAGCATTCCGATCGATCCTTTAACAGGTGCTATCTCAGTTCCCATTTATCAAACATCCACATTCGTACAGGAGGCGCCGGGTGTAAATAAAGGTTACGATTATTCGAGAACAAATAATCCTACCAGAGCAACTTTGGAAAGCATTGTTGCACAATTGGAAAAAGGGGCCGTTGGTGCTGCTTTTGCCAGTGGATTGGCTGCCATTGATGCTGTGGTTAAACTATTGAAGAGTGGCGATGAGATCATTGCAGTGGATGATATTTACGGCGGCGCCTACCGTTTATTTACTCAGGTATATGAACAATACGGCATTAATATCAAATTTGTTGATGCCAGTGACCCCATCAATATTTTCAATGCCATTTCAGAAAAAACAAAACTGATCTGGATCGAAACACCTACCAATCCAACTTTAAAAATCGCAGACATTGAAGCCATTGCAAAAATTGCAAAAGCCAATGGCTGCTTACTTTGCGTGGATAACACTTTTGCTTCACCCGCCTTACAACAACCTCTTTCGCTGGGAGCTGATATTGTAGTGCATAGTGCAACAAAATACCTGGGCGGACACAGTGATACCATTGCAGGGATCGTTGTGATAAAAGATGCAACACTCGGTGCCAGAATTAAATTCTTTCAAAATGCATGTGGTGCAGTGTTAGCACCTTTAGACAGTTGGTTGACGATTCGCGGTATTGAAACATTATTTCTCCGTATCAAACAACATTGTTTAAATGCACAGGCTATTGCAGAATATTTGGAAAATCATCCTGCAGTCGATAAAGTATTTTATCCGGGATTGAAATCTCATCCCAATCATGCTGTTGCTAAAAAACAATCCAAAGGCTTTGGCGGTGTGGTTTCATTTTCTTTAAAACAAGATGAATTAAAACTCGCCGAAGAATTTGTTTCCAAAACACAGATCTTCAAATTGGCTGAAAGCCTGGGCGGTGTAAAGAGTTTGATCAGTCATCCGGCAAACATGACACATAAATCCATTCCTGCCGAAACCAGAAGAGCAGCAGGTGTTGTAGATAGTTTAATAAGATTGAGTGTGGGCATTGAAGAAGTAGAGGATCTGATCGACGATCTTGAAAAAACATTTAAACAACTGAACAGGCATTCTTTAGTACAGGATCAGAACAAAACTAAAGTTGAAGAGAATTCTTTTTGTTAAGAACAAAGAAAAAAACTAAAAGAGAAAAACTAAAGATTAAAAAAAGAAAAACTAAATCGTTGAGAGTGATAAAACCTATCAACAATTAAACTAATAAATCAATAAACTAAATGGTAACGCATAAACAATTGAACATCGGATTATTTGGATTTGGCGTAGTGGGTGAAGGTTTATATAAGGTATTGCAGCAAACGCCATCGCTGAAAGCGCAAATAAAGAAAGTGTGTATCAAACATCCCGGTAAGAAACGTAATGCACCCGCAGACTTATTTACAACTGATAAGAATGATTTGCTGTTTGATGACAATATCAACGTGATCGTAGAAGTGATCGATGATTCGAATGCAGCTTTTGAAATTGTTTCTACCGCATTAAAGAATGGCAAAGCCGTAGTAAGTGCCAGTAAGAAAATGATCGCCGAACATTTACCGGAGATATTGCAATTACAACTGGAAACGGGTCAGTCATTTTTATGCGAAAGTGCCGCTTGTGCTTCCATTCCTGTGATCAGAAACCTAGAAGAATATTATGATAATGACCTGCTTCATTCTATTAAAGCGATCGTGAATGGCAGCACCAATTTTATTCTCACCAGGATATTTGAAGACAAATTAAGCTTTGCCGATGCTTTGTTACTGGCACAACAATTGGGTTTTGCGGAGAGCAATCCAAAATTAGATGTAGAAGGATATGATGCGGTCAATAAATGGACCATCCTATTGAATCATGCTTATGGAATTGTTGAACACCCTGACAATATATTATTTACCGGTATTCAGAACATTCAATTGAGTGATGCAACGGTTGCATCGGAAAAACATTACGATATCAAATTAGTGGCACAGGCCAAGAAATTAAAAGATGGGACTGTAGCTGCATTTGTATTGCCTCAATTTGTAAAAGCCGATGAGCCATTATCCTTTGTAAAAAATGAATACAATGGCGTAGTGATCGAAAGCGGATTTGCAGACAAACAATTCTTTTATGGAAAAGGTGCAGGTAGTTTTCCTACTGCTTCTGCTGTATTAAGTGATATTGCCGCCCTTCGTTATGATTACAAATACGAATACAAAAAATTATATCACCACAAACCACATCATTTAAGTGCTGATTTCTATGTAAAAGTGTATGTGAGTTTTGATGACTGGAAATTTATTCCAAGGGATAATTTCGAATGGATAGAAGAATGGCATGCAGGTGAGGACAGGAAATATTTGATTGGTGTTTTGCATGCAAAAGAATTGTTCAACAACACCTGGTGGAAAGAAAATAATACTTCGCTTATTTTAACCCCCGAACCCATCATTGAAAATTTAGACATCATTAATTTAAAGAAACGTAGCCTTGAGTTGGCAGGTGTTATTTAAAATAGTTTCTGTATTTGTTTTTGGCAATAAAAAAGTCCCGCAATCTTGTGGGACTTTTTTATTGAAATATCTTAGAAGCCGTTTGCGTTAATTATTATTAATTGGTCATGCATATTGTTTTAAATTGACTTCTCTGCGAAAACTCCCTGCCTCCCTGACTCTGCGGTGAAAAAAATCTCAACTCACCGCAGAGCCGCAGAGAACGGTGAGGTTTCGCAGAGTGATATATATGACATTCATTAACTCAACCAACCTCTTAATCTGCCAAAGGCTTATTCTTATCCCGGATGGCTTTAAACTCAGAACCGGCTTTCCATTGTGGCCATTTGGTCTCATTGGCCAATTTCTTTCCTACAGAAAATAATATTTGCATATCCTGCATCCCTCCTTCAAAGGTCCACTTTCCATCAAACTGGTCTGCGGGTCGATGATAACGATTGGCCGTATAATCGTCTTCCATTTTCTTTCCATACTCTTTCCCTTTTCCAACCACATCAATTCCACCACTGCAATCCAATGCAGGCACACCCACTTTTGCCAGACTGAAATGATCGGAACGATAATAATGTCCTGCTTCAGGATGTGCTTCAGGCGCAAGGTATCTGCCCTGTGATTTTGCAATATCCGCTACATAATCTTCCAGATCGTTTTGACCTGCCCCAGTAATGATCACATCTTTTGTTTTTTCCATCGGATTAATTCCGTCCATATTGATATTCGCAACCGTCTTATTTAAAAGATAGATGGGATGTGTTGCGTAATAAGCAGAACCTAATAAGCCCTGCTCTTCAGCAGTCACAGACAAAAAGAGTACAGTACGTTCGGGTTTCTCTTTCAGGTTTTTAAATGCTCTAGCTATTTCCAATAAAGCAGCTGATCCACTTGCATTGTCGATAGCGCCATTATAAATCGAATCGCCTTTTTCATCAGGTTTACCAATCCCTAAATGATCCCAATGTGCCGTATACAACACATATTCATCAGGTCTTTTCGATCCTGTTATTTTAGCGATCACGTTATGCGATAAATTATATTTTGCTTTTACTCTCACATTCAAAGAAAGTTTCTCTCCGAAAGAAACAGCTTTAAAATTATTCTTATTGGCACTTACGATCAGGGATGTGTCTTTACCGGCAGCTGCAAATAATTTTTTAGCCGCATTCGCCGAAACCCAGCCCTGTAAAGCCAGATGCGGTTCTTTATTGCCTTTTTTATCGAGGTATAAATTAGAACTGCCCCATGAATTCTGTACCACACTAAAAGGATAAGATGCGGCTTTTGTATCATGAATGATAAAGCAAGCTTTGGCACCCTGCCTTGCAGCTTCCTCATACTTGTAGGTCCATCTTCCGTAATAGGTCATGGTATTGCCTTTGAATATTGTTGAATCATCTGTTCCAAAACCGGGATCATTCACCAATACCAACACTACTTTTCCTTTTACATCAATGCCTGCATAATCATTCCATTTATATTCGGGTGCCACTACACCATAACCGGCAAAGATCAATTCATCATTCTTTAAAGAAATAAGAGAATCTGTATTCTCTGTTGATACAACAAAATCGCTTGTCCGCTGCAGATCAAAATTTCCTTTTGCTGATTGAACTTTCATAACAGCATCAGCCGTTGGTGTGATCTCTACGAGTGGAACATCTTGAATATAACTATTGCCATTGCCGGGCTCCAGTCCAAGATTCTTAAATGTTGTTTGCATATAATCAACTGCCTTTATCTCTCCTGCTGAAAAAGGTTTACGGCCCTGAAAGGAATCTGATGCCAGGATCTTTATATGCTGCGTAAGACTGTCTTTATTGAATACTGTAGAGTCTTGGTCTGCTGAAGAGCTGCCCTGTTTACAGGCCGTATAACTCATTGTGATGGCTGTTATCAAAAGACAAAAAAACATTTTTTTCATGTGTCTGATTTTCCAAACAAGATAGGAAATAAAAGAGAAACCTGCAGTTCGTTCATCAAAAAGCAATTCAATCAATTACATTTGATGCTAGAAAAATAATTTATGGAGAAACTTTCACTTGATCAGTTCAAATCGGGGTTAATCATGACAATAACAGGCTCTTTCTTGCTGTTTCTGTTTAGCTGGATCATTGGAAAAGATGAACTCTTCCTTTTGCTGAATGCAGATCTTGGAAAAGGGGCAGATTATCTTTTTATTTTCTTCACATTTTTGGGTGATGGTATCTGGTGGATATTGATTCTTATTTTATTCATTCTTTTCAGAAGAAAATTTTTACCGCTTTTATTATTTTCATTCCTATTCTCAGAAATCTTTATCGAATCATTCAAATATTTTATTCTTCCCAATGAACCAAGACCTATTACTGCTATTGCAAACAGCAAACTGATCCATACTGTTGCGGGTGTAGAATTACATACCATCGCAAGTTTCCCTTCGGGGCATACTACTCAGGCTTTTATATTTTTTTTATTGGCTTGTTTGATGATCGATAAAAAATGGATTGTATCTATTGGATTTCTATATGCAGCATTGGTTGGCTATTCCAGGATCTATCTGGCTCAACATTTTCCAAGAGATGTTGCAGGAGGAATGTTCTTCGCAAGCATCAGCGTTTTATTATCCGTTCTCATCTATCAAAAATGGTTTGAAAATAAAAAAGCCCTGCAATAAAATTGCAAGGCCTTTCTTATCATTCTTTTGATCCTATTTTTCAGGATTCAAAACTGCTTTCACATAATTGCCAAAATTAAAATATTTCTTAGCCGCATCCTGTAACTGCTGAACGGTGATGGCATCTATTTTTTTAGAATAGTCGAGAAGCCATGCGGCATCTTCTCCATTGATCCATGCACTGCTCAATCCATCCAGCCAGTAATCATTTTGTTTTAATTGATCCTGATATTGTTTCTTCAATGTTTCTTTTACCTTATCGAGGTCTTTTTGTTCGATCCCCTTATCCTGTGCATCTTTTATCAATACAAATAAGGCATTTGTCAATTTGTCAACATTCTCAGGTCCGCATGGAAAACGAACGGTGATATTATACTCATTCGTTGGCCTTTTAGAAATCCCGCCACCCATACCACCGGTATAAATACCACTCATTTCTTCACGCAGTTGCTCAATGATCTTGATATTTAAGGCATCGGTCAAGGCTTTGATGATCAGGTTTTCCTCTTTACTGTAAACGGCTTCGCCTGTAAAGATCACATTCACCTGGCTTTGTTTTGCAGCTCCCTTCACAATGGTTGCACTCACCACACCTTTTACAGGCCTTAATCCAATATCGGTAAATTTATTTTCCTTCTCTTTTGCTGGAAGGCTTGCCAGATATTTTTCCAGTAAAGGCTTGATCTTATTCATATCAATATTCCCTACAAGTGTAAAATGCAAACCATAGGCATTACTATAGATCTCCTTATATATGGCGAATGCCCTTTCCATATTTATTTTATCAAAGTCTGATGGATCCGGTATACCACCTGCCCATGGATTATTATGATACAGGATCTTCGATAAAGTATCTGCAAAATAGTTGGAAGGATTTGCTTTCATATTTTGAATGAATCCTTTCTCCTGTGCAATAAAAGCCTTGAACAAGGTTTCATCTTTTCTCGGTTCTGTAAAATACAAGTGAACCAACTGGAAAAATGTTTCCAGATCTTTTATACTGCTATTGCCCTGTATACCTTCTTCTGTTGGATTGATATAGGGTTGAACATTCACAGTTTTACCTGAAAGAAATTTTTCCAGATTAGTAGGAGTGAAACCGGCAACACCCATTGTCTGTACTACAGTGGCAGCATTCTCTGCATTTTGTTTATCCGCCAAACTATAGTTATAAGAACCACCTAATCTCCATGCATCCATCTGAATATCATCATTCTTGAATTCTGTTGGTTTGATGGTTACAGTAATGCCGTTACTTAAAGTAATATCCGTTGTTCCCAATGCGGTATTTGTTTTTTCAGCTACGATCTTTCCTGCAACGGGTTGTTTTTCCAATAAGGATTTTGCAATTACTTTTTCTTCGTATGCTTTTACCGGGATCTTATGTGCATCGGCTAATAATGTCAACAGGTTTTCTGCGGTGGGAAGTTTCTCTTTGTTTTTGTCGGAAGAAAGGATCATCGCAAATTTTCCCTGTTTAGATTCCATATTCTTCGCATACGCATTCAATTCTTCCAGGGTTATTTTAGGCAGGATCTCTTTTACAAAATTATATCTGTTGCGGATCCCGATAATAGGTGACGCGGATGTATAATGATTGATATAGCCCTGCACCAAAACACCTGATTCGGTTTTGTCTTTATTGATAAATGCCTTCTCCGTTTCATTCCACAAATTACTTTTCGCCCTTTCCAGTTCTGCGGGAAGGAATCCGAATTGCTTTACGCTTTCTGTAGTTGTTACCAATGCATCTACCGCTTCTTTCACGGTTTTATTTCCAACCACTGCAACCGAAGCAAATTCGCGATAACCTCGGATCATTTCTTCAAAGGAAGCCTGACCAAATACAAATGGTGCATCAGCCAACTTGGTCAATTCGCTTAAACGCTGATTCAGGATAGCATTGAAGAGGTCTTCGATGATATTTTGTTTGTAATCCGCCCAGGTAACGATATTCTTTTTCTTCTCTACAAAATTGGTGATCGCTACAACAGTGTAAGGGAATTCCTTATCTGTTACAACAACAGCATCATCCTTCTTTCTTTCGGCTATTGGAATGATAGCAGGTCTTGGTTTCTGATTGACAGGATTTTTAAACTGACTAAAATGTTTAATGATCTCCTTTTCTGCCAGCGCAGGGTCAATATCACCTACAACGACCACAGCCATCAGATCGGGGCGATACCATGTTTTATAAAAACGCTTTAAAGACTCGGGTTTAAAACTTTCCAGGATACTGTCTTTACCGATCGGTAATCTTTGTGCATAGAAAGAACCGTTGAATAATTTAGGGAAGAATACTTTCATCATTCTTTCCGTTGCATTTTTACTTAAACGTGATTCTTCCAGCACAACACCCCGCTCCTTATTGATTTCCGCTGTATCCAATAATGCATTACCGGCCCAATCTTCCAGAATGGTAAAGCCGCTGTCGATCTTTGACTGATCATCTGTTGGAATGGGTAATATATAAATGGTCTCATCAAATCCTGTTTGTGCATTTAGATCAGCACCGAATTTTACACCGATCGATTGCAGATAACTCACCAACTCATTCTTAGGAAAATGTTTCAGTCCGTTAAAATTCATATGTTCCATGAAATGCGCCAATCCCTGCTGGTCGGCATCTTCTAACACAGAACCCGCATTTACTACCAATCGAAGCTGTACTTTCTTTTCGGGCTTTACATTCTTTCTGATATAATAGGTTAATCCATTGGGCAGTTTACCGATCTTCACATTACTGTCAACAGGCAACTTCCCTGTTAAGTTAAATTGTGCAAACGAATATTGTGCAGCTATGGAAAACAGCAACACAAAGAAAATGCGGAAAGGGTTAAAGATTTTTTTCATAGAATTTCATTGAAGTAGCAAATAGAATTTTTAATACGCTAATATATAAACTAAAATTTAGATTTCTCGCAGGGAAAACCCCATTCTAAATGAAAGAATTAAAACTTAACAAAATATAATAAAAAGTCCCGAAGGATCTTCGGGACTTTTATTGTGAGCATATCTATTGTCAAATATTGCGGTCTGTCGGGATCCCATTAATTTTTAATCAAAGAGAATTTATACTCTGTTACGCTATGGTATTTCTGTCCCGGCAATAAGATCGTGCTTGGGAAATTGGGTTGATTAGGAGAATCGGGATAATGCTGCGTTTCTAAACATAGCCCGGTATGTTGATTGATCGGTTTTCCGTTGCTTGTTTTTAGTTTGCCATCCAGGAAATTACCGCTATAGAACTGCAAACCGGGTTCTGTTGTAAATACTTCCAGTTTCCTTCCGGATACAGAATCTGTTACTGCTGCAACCAATTGTAAGGAACTGTCTTTTCTGTTCAAAACCCAGTTATGATCATAGCCTCCCTTAACACTATCGATCCTTGCTCCTATTTTAGTTGCAGTAGTAAAATCAAAAGCTGTGGATTTTACAGATTTGATCTCACCGGTCGGGATCAGTGTACTATCAACAGGCGTATAATGATCTGCATCGATCCATAAACTATGATTCAAAACTGTGTTCGAAGGATCGCCTGTTAAATTATAATAGTTATGCTGTGTAAGATTAACGGGAGTTGCTTTATCTGTTTCTGCATTGTATTCAATTTTCAATTCGTCATTTTCTGTCAATGTGTACTGCACAGTCACTTTCAGATTACCGGGATAACCTTCTTCACCATCTTTACTTATATAGGTCAATATCAAAGAAGGAACAGAATCTGATACAACTACTGCATCCCATACCACTTTATCGAATCCTTTCAAACCGCCATGTAAATGGTTCTTGCCATTGTTGGTGGCTAACTGGTATTGTTTTTTATCCAATGTAAATTTCCCGTTCGCAATACGGTTTCCGTATCGGCCGATCAATGCACCAAAATAAGGAGGAGGTGCCATGTATCCACTCAGACTGTCAAAGCCTAATAAAATGTTTGCATTGTTTCCGTTCTTATCCGGAACGATCCATGCTGTAACCGTTCCACCATAATTCGAGATCTTAACTTCTAACCCATTTTTATTGGTGAGTGTGTAAAGATCAACCTCCTTATTATCTTTTTGTCCCCACAATACTTTCTTGATACCGGGTTGAACGGTGCTATTATTTTTTCCCGAACTGCAGGCAGTAAATATGATTGCGGCAAAGATCAGGAAGGCTAGATTTTTCATTGTCGTTTTATTTTTTGTTTGAATTTAGAAAACCACTATTGATAATAGTGGGTGATTCAACAAGCAGTTTGCGTATGTGGAATGCTGTTTGACAAGCTTTTGTTTATAAGTGTGAAAATAACACTTATTTTCAATCAGCACAAAAATTTTGCTGTCATCTCCTGCAGGTCAATTTTCAAATATTAAATCCAGCATACAGTTATAAAAAACTACTAAACCCCCGCAATTCAAATCAGTAGCCATACTGACCGATTAGCCATTCCAGCCTACTACTTTCTCCTCCTCTTGTCCCTGATTAATTATCCAATAACCCTAGTTCAAACCATAATTCAACTACCTATAAGCCTCATATAAACCATATCTAATCAAGGTAGCTTATATGAGGCTTATATGAGGCTTGTATATGGGTTATATGAGGGTTATCTCCGAATATGGTTACAATGAAACAGGAATCATCTAGCCCTTTATCCCTTAATAATACAGCCTGAAACCAAATGGGCTTAACAGAACTAAAAAAGGCAAGCTGTTATAAACTTGCCTTTTTGCTGTACTGCCTTGCGCAGTATAAAAAAGCGCTGCATTTTCAGTGTGATTTGAAGTCCATATTTATAATTTGACCCTGATCTCCTTTCCTGAATAGAGGACGGATCTATCTATTTTATTGCTGGCATCAGTATTGGATCCGTGCTCCCTGTTCACCAATACAACATTAAAAACATGGTCTTTGATCATTCCCGGAAACGCACCCTTTGTATCAGAAAAAATGAGTTCATGCAATCTGTCATTCCACGAGAGTTTAATAATTGCATAGGCCCCTTTTTCATAATTATAATTATCGTTCTCATCCTCATAATATTCAAATTGCGCATCGGCACCGGGATAAATTCTCAATTCAATACTATCGGAAGGCTTTTCCGTTGCATATTCCATCACAGGCCCCATCGGAATGATCGAACCCGCTCTAACATACAATGGAATAATGTCTATAGCTGCAGATGCTGCAATAGTTTGTCCACCCTGAAGCAGCTTGCCCGTATAAAAGTCGTACCAATTAGCAGCTGCCGGTAAATAAACAGTACGTGTATTTTTTCCTGAGGATGCATTCCGGCCGCTGTACAATTGTTCGGTTACGGGATTGACAAGAAACGCAGGACCGAACATATATTGATCGGGGATATTGATAATATTGGGATCTGTCCTGAAATCAAAAGCCAGTGAGCGTAGAATGCTGCTGTTATATCTGGTTACTGCTGCAGATAATGAATAGATATAGGGTAGCAAACGATATCGAAGATCGTCGTATTTTAAAAGGATGGCTTTCGTTTTATCATCCCAATTTTTGGAGAACAAAGCCCTCTCGCCTTTTCCATGGATGCGAAAGATGGGACTAAATGTTCCAAACTGAAACCAGCGGATAAACAGTTCTCTGTATTCGGGTGTAGACCAATCAGGAATTCCTTCAGGTGAAACCCTAGACATATAACCACCAATATCGGAAGTCCAGTATGGAATACCCGAAACGCATGCATTAATTGCTTGTGGTATCTGATTTTTCAAAGAAGAAAAAGTTGTTGTGATATCGGATGACCATAATGTTGCTGCATTGGCTTGTTCGCCGGCAAATGATTGACGGATCAAAAAGAATGCTCTTTTATTAGGTATATCCTTGCGCCAGTTTTGATACAAACCTTTACTGTGTTCCAGCGAATAGGTATTAAAATAATCGATGCCCTTTCCTATAGAAAATACAGCTTTCCTTCGCTCATCCAGTAAGGATCCATTATCAGGTTCGCATTGATCTACCCACCATGCATCCCATCCATAACGTTTCACCAAACTATCTCTTGCCTGCTGCCAGTAAAGGTCACGGGCTTTGGAATCGTGTGCATCATAATAGGTATCGAAGGTCTTAACAAAAAAATTATCCCAGGTGATACTGGTGAGTGCGCCGGCTTTTTTAAGTGCATCAAAATTTGCAGTATGTTCTCCAAACACAGGCCATATAGAGATCATGGCATGAAGATTTGCCTGATGTAATTCATCCACCATTGCTTTAGGATCGGGATAACGGATTGGATTCAACACATGTGAACCAATGGGTAATGGTTCCCAATAAAACCAGTCCTGAACAATCACATCAACGGGAATATGATTATTGCGATAGTTGTTTTTTACTGATAATACCTCATCCTGTGATTTGTAACGATCCTGTGATTGAAATAATCCGAATGCCCATTTAGGGAACATGGGTGCTTTACCTGAAGCCGTACGATACAGATCAATGATATGATCGAATTCAGGCCCGTAAAAAAAGTAATAATCTATTTGCTGACCGCTTTCAGAAACATATTTAAACTGTGTATTATCTGCCTCAGCTCCATAAAATGCAGAAGCAGCATAATTATCCCAAAGGAACCCGTAACCTTTTGTAGATAGCAAAACAGGGATCGCGCCGGTCAGGTATTTGATCAGCATATCCTGATTACGCCCTTTATAATTAATGGATAAAGAATCTTCAGGATGGCAACCGAGACCGTATAAAGCTTCATCTGCGGGAGAATTGAAACTTGTGCTACAGTTATAGGTATTGATGCCGGCAATGGTTACAGCCTGCATGGTTTTATTATTCAGCTTATCTTCTGAAGTGATCAATTTTCCATCATGATCTAAATAAGTAATGGCCTGAGTTGATTTATCGACCAAGAGTTTTAGCTTACTCGTTGTAATCACAATATTGCCGTTGCCGTCTTCCATCTTAAAGTATACTTTCTCAGTCCATTTATTATTGATCACCAAAGAAGTTTTCGCAGAGAGCTTAGGAAGTATGGTATACCGCACTTCAATAATATCGGCACTGCATATTTTGATCTGCATCTGACCCTTATCCAGATAAAAGATAACGCCTTCGGCATCTTGTTTATAGGATCGGATCAATGCATTTGCAGTATTTGAAGCAGCAACGCAAATGAGCAAGAGAAGCAGGGCTTGTATTTTTCGCCTGAAATTTAATTTGATTGCTGTAAGCATAAAATTCTTGTTTTTATTTACCCGATATTTATTAGCAGATGAAAGCGAATTTCTAAAAGCTTTATTTCAACTCATCTAAAACAGCATGATCCAATCCTTTTAGTTCATGGCTTCCTTTATTCAGGAGATCTAATACAATGATCTCATTGCTTCCTTCATGCATCCATTCCACAGGAAGGTAGAGTGTTTGCTGCGGACCGATACTCCAGTATTTTCCCAGATTATGTCCGTTCACCCAAACGATCCCTTTACCAAAATTGCGCATATCCAAATAGGTATCACCTACTGATTTAATATCGAAATTCCCTTTCTGTAACATAGGAACATCCTTTACAGGATCATTCTTCTTGAAACTAAGAGAAGGAATATCATTGAAAGGAAGCCCATACATGTTCCAATCTTTCAATTCTTTATTATTGAGTTTTACACTTTCGGTGATTCCCTTTTTATTTTGCAATAAATATTCACCGAAATTGATACGCCCCATATTCTCAACAAGAATATCGATTGTAACTTTTCCTTTAGGCAGATCAAGGGCAATACTATCCTGATTCAATCTCCTGTCCAGCACTCCTGCTTTTTTCCCATTAATAAAAATAATTCCATAATCACGCAGGTTATTAATTTTTAAAACACCTGAAATATTTCCATCTGTAATAGTGCGATACAATACAAACCCGTAAGCCTGATTCAGATCTTCAAAACTCAAGGGAGCATCATTGCTGATGGCTGCAGGGAGTTGATCAAAAACACTGCATTGTTTTGTAAAGTTTATTGCAGGAATAGATATTGATCTCTTTTTGTCAGGAACGGATGGAAGTATTTGTCCGGCAGGCAAATGCTTTTGGATCACTTCTCTGAATTGCATGAATTTTGCTGTTGCATTACCTGCTTCATCTAAGGGGGCATCGTAATCGTAACTGCTGATCTGCGGTTCAAAAGGGCTTATATTCTTTTTATAATTTGCACCATTCATGAATCCTCTGGTGGTTCCGCCATGAAACATATACATGTTGATAGAAATACCATTCGATAAAACAGAGTCCAATGCCGCAACATATTTATCCGGTGATACCGTATGATGTTTTGTTCCCCACCAATCGAACCATGCGGGATACCATTCTGCGATCATATAGGGACCTTTTCCATTATTATTTTGCCGGATGATTTTCTTAACTATTCCCGGATTATCCAATCCGTTTACTGCAGGCAATAAACCGGGCAAATGACCTTTCGCTACATCAGTGGCAGGATCGCAAGTGTATAACAATCCATCAAAGCCCGCATCTATAAACATCTTCCTGTTAATATCAAGATACTCTTTATCGCTACCGTATGAACCATATTCATTTTCGATCTGTATCATTAAGATATTCCCTCCATGATTTATTTGCAGCGGTGCTAATTGTTTACCGACTGCATTAATATAATTTCTATAAGCCTCTAAATATTGTGATTCCTTACTTCGAACGATCAGTCCTTTTTCATTTTGCAACCAGAAAGGATAACCGCCAAATTCCCATTCGGCGCACACATAAGGGCTTGGCCTTAATATCACCCATAATCCTTCTTCCTGTGCGATCTTTACAAATGCTGCCACATTATTATTGCCCGTAAAATCATATTTGCCTTTTAAAGGTTCGTGCAAATTCCAGAACACATAAGTGCTGATGGTATTCAAGCCCATGGCCTTCGCCATCTTTAATCTTTGTCGCCATGCTTCCTGATGAACACGAGGATAATGGATCTCTCCGGAAATGATCTGCAAAGGCTTTCCATCCAACAAAAAAACAGAATCACCTAAAGCAAAGTTGTGTAATGCCCGCTGAGAAAAAACAGGCAAAACAATAGAAAGTATACAAACAAGAATCAAAATACTGCGTTTCATCCTATACTATTTTGGAATTTAAATTTTAGTTTCATAATGTAAAAGAAATAGCTTTCTCTAAAAGTTAATAAGTAAATAAAAGGCACAAAACCGTGATTGCTAGTGTGTATAGCTAAATTAAGCATAACCATGCAAGTATCACTGAAATCAGATAAGCTAATAATAGAATCAAACACTTAAATTTAAGTTTCAAAGTCATATATGATAAGCATATCGTTTTTATATACGGCAGATACATTTATTATAAAGGGCCTATTACAAATAATTGCGAAGGCTGAATGAGAAAATCGATCCTGATATTATTTCTTTTCTTTTGGTATACCCGATCAAACGGACAGGGTTGTACTACATTGGGACAAACACCAAACACAGCATTTCCCGTATGCGGTACTTTTGTTTTTCAGCAGCATTCTGTTCCAATCTGTACAAACGGAACAATACCTGTACCCGGTTGCGCAGGAACGACCACTTATAGCGACAAAAACCCTTATTGGTTTCAGTTTACCTGTTATCAGGCAGGCACATTAGGTTTCGTAATTACTCCAGATAATTTGGGTGATGATTATGATTGGCAGTTATTTGATATTACAGGGCATAATCCGAATGATGTATATACAGATGCCAGCTTATTTGTGGTAGGTAACTGGTCAGGTTCTTCGGGCAAGACGGGATCTTCTGCAGCGGGAACAGCTGCAGTACAATGCGCATCAGACCCTGCAGCCAATGTAAATACATTCAGCAGCATGCCAACCTTGCAACTCAATCATATTTACCTATTGATGGTCAGTCATTATACCGATACACAAAGCGGTTATGATTTGTCATTTGGCGGCGGCACGGCAAGTTTGGTTGATCCACTTATTCCTGCTTACCTTAATGCTGCAGGCAGTTGCGGCGGCGATAAAGTGTATATTAAATTAAACAAACGAATATTGTGCAGCAGCATTGCCCCCGATGGAAGCGATTTTAAAATTCTACCGTCAAATGTTTCAGTCACTGCTGCATCAGGATATAACTGTTCAAATAGTTTTCTTACCGATTCGGTAATTGTTCAATTAAGCAACCCTTTATCTGCTAATGCATACAATATTGTTCAACAATCGGGGACTGATGGGAATACTTTATCAGATAATTGCAATAATTCCATAGCCGTAAATTACAGCAAAGACTTTGTCATTACCGATCAGCAATTGATCAAAGCAGCATTTAATTTTAATTTGAATTATGGTTGTAAAACTGATACTGTTTCATTAAAACTTGCAGGTCAGAATATCATCAGTTGGTCGTGGTTTTTTGATGGCGCTGCCAAGAGCGGCCTTCGAAGCGATACTTCTGTTTATTATAACTTTTACGGACAGCACAGTATAGAATTAGTTGCGCAAAACAGTGTATGCATCGATAGTGCGGGAATCACTTTCAACCTAACAAATTCTGTTGTAAAAGCTGTATTTACCTCACCTGATTTTGCCTGTCCTTCCGATTCCATTCAATTTACACAAAACAGTATCGGTAATATTCAATCATGGGAATGGGATTTCAGCAACGGACAAAAAAGTTACCTGCAAAACCCACCTGTACAAACCTATCCGTCCGGCAGCAGCATAAAATATTATCCTGTCCGTTTAACTGTTACCGATTCTATCGGTTGTTCGGATACAACTTATAAGACCATTAAAGTAGCCCCGAACTGTTATATTGCTGTACCCTCTGCATTTACACCCAACGGGGATGGATTGAATGATTATCTCTATCCTTTAAATGCATACAGAGCAACCAATCTCATTTTCCGTGTTTACAATCGTTATGGGCAAATGATCTTTGAAACGAGAGACTGGACCCTGAAATGGGATGGTACCTATAAAAGCCTTCCACAACCAAGCGGTACATATGTTTGGACTTTGGAATTCACTGAACCACTAACGGGCAACCGGATCTCTCAAAAGGGAACAACTGTTTTAATTCGCTGAATTATTCGATCGAATAATTTTGAATGAATGTGATGGCCGCTATCATGTCATCATGTAATACCCTGTCCACTTCATTGAATGATACTTTTTTCCTAAAATCTTGATATAGTTTTTCAAGTACTGGAGAACTTTGAGCAGGCCTTCTGAAATCCAGTGCCTGTGCGGCAGACATCAGTTCGATTGCCAATACTTTTTCAACATTATTTACAACACGCAATAATTTTGTAGCAGCATTGGCCCCCATACTTACATGGTCTTCCTGATTATTGGAGGATGAGATACTATCTACACTTGCAGGTGTAGATAATTGTTTATTCTCGCTTACAATTCCTGCAGCAGTATACTGAGGGATCATAAAACCACTGTTCAATCCCGGTTCTTTCACCAGGAATAAAGGAAGATTTCTTTGTCCGCTGATCAGTTGATAGATCCTCCTTTCACTAATATTCGCCAGTTCACTCATTGCAATGGCCAAAAAGTCCAATGTTAATGCCAAAGGTTGCCCGTGAAAATTACCTCCGCTTACGATCATATCTTCATCAGGGAATATATTAGGATTATCAGTAACAGAATTGATCTCCTGCAAGAAAACCTGTAATACATAATTAAAACTGTCTTTTGTGGCTCCATGCACCTGCGGCACACAACGGAAAGAGTAAGGATCCTGCACCTGTTGCTTTTCTCTTGATATGATCTCGCTTCCAACTAAATATTTGCTGATGGTTTCAGCCGTTTCTACCTGTCCTTTATGCGGACGAATAGTATGTATCAATGCATTTAAAGCTTCGGTACTGCAATCAAAGGCATCATAAGATAAAGCAGTGATCAGATCAGCCATCTTCAATAAATGCTCAGATTTTTTTAAACAAAAAATACCGTAAGCACTCATGAACTGGGTACCATTGATCAAAGCCAAACCTTCCTTGCTTTGCAGTTGAATGGGCTTCCACCCTAATTTGTCAAATGCTTTGGCAGTGGGCATTTTAACGCCCTTAAAATATACTTCCCCAAGACCAATCAATGGCAGACTTAAATGACTTAATGGAGAAAGATCTCCTGATGCACCCAAAGAACCCTGCGTAAAAATAACGGGCAAGACTTCCTGATTGAACATGTCGGATAATCTTTGAACTGTTGCAACCTGAACACCGCTATTCCCATAACTAAGCGATTTTATTTTCAGCAATAACATCAGTTTCACAATTTCTTGTGGCACTTCGTCGCCTAACCCACAGGCATGCGATTTTAATAGGTTGTATTGCAATTGTTCGATCTGGTCTTTATCGATCTTCACATTTTGCAAAAAACCAAATCCTGTGTTGATCCCATATAGCAAAGCATCACTACTTTCCAGTTTTTTATTCAGGTATTGACGGCATTTATCAATTTGGGCTATCACTTCTTTACTTATCACCAAACGCTGATCTAGGTCTAAAAGAGCTTTTACCTGCTGAAAATGCAGCCATTGATCATCTATACTGAGAAAATTATTCATGCAAACAAATCGTTTTATGAGGCAAAGTAAACCGATTTGCGATGATTTTTTACAGGAAGATTTACAGACAAAATGGCCATCATCAGAATCAGTCTTGTTTGACTGACGATTTTTCGTTTATTTTGCGCCTCTGATTATAGTTCGGTAGCTCAGTTGGATAGAGCATCCCGACATAATCGGGAAGGTCATTGGTTCGATAATTAAAATAATTTGGTTCGGTAGCTCAGTTGGATAGAGCAACTGCCTTCTAAGCAGTAGGTCATTGGTTCGAATCCAATCCGGATCACAGGTTAACTTCGATTTTCTTCAAAAGCATTGTAATTCAAACGAATACAATGCTTTTTTATTTCGGATATCTTCACTATTCCCCGCTTTTCCGCAGTTTTTGCGTCACCGATTGTTCACCGGAGTTAAGAATTTCACCCAAAATTTAAAAATTATGTCAACACCAACTATTCTGTTTTATCCGAATAAAGCTAAAACAGGCAAGAGAACAAAGCTTACACCAGTGTACATCCGCATTAGAAATGGAAAGCAAAAAACTGAAAGAAAACTCGATGTTTTTATCTCTCCGAATGATCTTGGTTTCTGGAAGGAAGATACTCAACGATTGAATACACAGAAAAACCGTGTTAATGCCGAACTTGAAAAAATTGAAACTAAATTTCAGGGCCTAAAGATTATAACTGATGAAAACATCTACTATAAGCTTTCGCCAGATCAGATTGCAGAAAAAATCCTACCCGGTTATTCTACTCAAAGCAGCAATCAGGTTTCCTTGATAAGTTATGTTGAGGACTATTATAAAAATGTCATCACGCCTTCCAACTCATTTAAAAAGGGCACAAAAATAAATTATAATAAATCTATAAATCATTTAAGTAATTTTTTGACCTTTAATGGGCTCAGGCATCTTTCACTACTTGATTTTTGTAGTTCAGGTAAGTATGCCCAAAAGTTTAAAAATTACTTGACCAGTAACATTACAGAATTAGCCAAAGTGGGTATGTCAGAACCGTCTGCAGCCAGTATAATCAAAAACATTAAGCCAATTATAAATTCAGCAATTGTAGAAGGTAAAGCCAGCAAAAGTCCATTTGAAAAAATAAAACTTAAATACAAATCCCCTCTTAAAATTAAATTAACCGTAACCGAAGTAAAGAGTTTGAAAGATGCAACTTTCTATGATATGCCTACTCTCGAAATTTATAGGGATAAATTCCTGTTTGCCATATTTACCGGCTTGTCGTACGGGGATGTAGAAAAACTAAAACGTTCAGATATCATCATCTCAAAAGATGGATATTACCTCGATACAGTAAGAAAGAAAACAGGGTTTTCAGTAAGGCAATTCTTAGTTGATCCTGCCATCGAGATTTACAAAAAATATGAAAACCATATTGATACCATGATAACTCAAACAGTACTGCCCACGCGCCATATTAATAACTATAATATAAATCTGAAACTATTAGCAGTTAAATGCAAGATAACTAAGCCTCTAACTACCAATATTGCACGTCATAGCTGCCGGCAGTTGTTAGGAAATGCAGGGGTGGCAGATGTGCCGGTTCAAAACTGCATCATGGGATGGAGTGAAAGAAATACAATGAGTTATTTTTATAATTCTGTATTTAATGATAAACTAATAGAAGCAAGAGATACATTCAATAATTACCTAAAAAAACATTTGTCATGAAAATTAATATCCCTAAGAACATCAAAATAGATCCTGCCGAAGTCTTAAAGCAAATTAAAGAAAGAGCGAACCTAAGTGATGAGGAGATGAAAAAAATGCTATCAAAGGGCATGGTGCGTGCGCCGGTTAAATTGACCACCTCAGTCCGAAGCAAACTGACCACCTGTTTTGCTGGCGAAGATTTATCAGTTCATGTATGTTAGTGGTTAATAAATTCAATGTCTTT